>ERZ859967.1141-NODE-1141-length-12929-cov-4.558412_pt1 | contig 12929 bp, 7 predicted proteins | sample MGYA00510115_ERZ859967 | MGnify/ENA primary metagenome ERZ859967 (study PRJEB30046, sample SAMN00715171) | human gut metagenome | study: EMG produced TPA metagenomics assembly of the A metagenome-wide association study of gut microbiota in type 2...
CCTGCGGCGGCAATGACCTCCTCGTCGGTAGCGTCCAGACGGCCGTAGCGGATGTTCTCCAGGATGGTGCCCTTGAACAACCAGGTGTCCTGCAGCACCATGCCGAAGCCTTCGCGCAGAGCGCTGCGGTCAAAGTCGCGCACGTCGTGGCCGTTCAGGGTGATGGAACCGGCGTCCACATCGTAGAAGCGCATGAGCAGCTTGACCATGGTGGTCTTGCCCGCGCCGGTGGGGCCGACGATGGCCACCTTCTGGCCGGGCTTCACCGTACAGCTGAAGTCGTGGATGATGGTCTTGTCCGGGGTGTAGCCGAATTTGACGTGGTCGAAGGTCACCTGACCGTCGATGGAGGCCGGGTCTGCCCGGCGGGCCGGGTCGGCGGTCTGGTCCTCTTCCGGCTCGTTCAGGAACTCGAACACCCGCTCGGCGGCAGCGGCCATGCTCTGCAGCATGTTGGACACCTGCGACAGCTGCTGGATGGGCTGGGTGAAGTTCTTGACGTACTGGATGAAGGCCTGGATGTCGCCGATGGTGATGGTGCCGTTGGCGGCAAAGATGCTGCCCACGATGGCCACCGCCACATAGCCCAGGTTGCCCACAAAGTTCATGATGGGCATCATCAGGCCCGAGAGGAACTGGCTCTTCCAGGCGGATTCATACAGCTTGTCGTTGGCGGCGTTGAAGTCTGCCAGCACCACGGCCTCGCGGTTGAAGGCCTTGACCACGTTGTGGCCGGCATAGACCTCCTCTACCTGGCCGTTCACCACGCCCAGGGTGGCCTGCTGGGCCTTGAAGTACTTCTGGCTGAACCTGACCACCAGCAGCACCAGTGCCAGCGACACCGGCAAAATCAGGATGGCGATCAGGGTCATGCGGGGGCTGATGGACAGCATCATGATCAGCACGCCGATCATGGTGGTGATGCTGGTGATGAGCTGGGTGATGCTCTGGTTCAGGCTCTGGCCCAGGGTGTCCACATCGTTGGTGATGCGGGACAGCACCTCGCCCACGGTGCGCTTTTCAAAGTAGGCCAGGGGCAGGCGGTCGATCTTCTGGCTGATCCGGCGGCGGAAGTCGTAGCAGACTTTCTGGGAAAGGCCGGTCATCAGCCAGCCCTGAATAAAGCTGAAGGCGCTGCTCAGCAGGTACATCCCCAGCAAAAACAGCAGCACCCGGCCGATATACACAAAGTCGATGCTGCCGGTGCCCCGCAGCTTGGCGACCCAGCCGGTGGCAAGGGCCGTGGTGGCTTTGGCCAGCACCTTGGGGCCGGCAATGTTGAAGATGGTGGACAGAATGGCAAAGACAATGGCCGTGATGAGCGGCAGTTTGTAGTGGCTCATGGTCTGGAGAAGCTGCCGCAGCGTGCCCTTGAAGTCCTTGGCGCGCTCGGTGGTCATGCGTCCGGGTCTTGGCATATCACACACCCTCCTTTTCCGTATTCAGAATGCCCAGGTCAAGCTCTTTCTGGCTCAGCTGGCTGCGGGCGATCTCCTGATACTCCGGGCAGCTGGCCATGAGCTGGGCATGGGTGCCCTTGCCCACCAGACGGCCCTCGTCCAGCACCAGGATCTGGTTTGCGTGCAGCACGGTGGAGATGCGCTGTGCCACGATGATGACGGTGGCGTTGTCGGTCTGGGCCTTCAGGGCGCGGCGCAGGGCCACGTCGGTCTTGTAGTCCAGGGCCGAGAAACTGTCGTCGAACAGATAAATTTTGGGGTCCTTGGCAATGGCACGGGCGATGGACAGGCGCTGTTTCTGGCCGCCGGACACGTTGGAACCGCCCTGGGCGATGGGGCTTGTGTAGCCCTCCGGCTTTGCGTCGATGAACTCGGTGGCCTGTGCGATGGCAGCGGCCTTTTTCACGGCGGCGTCGGTGATGTGGTCCCCGCCGAACTTCAGGTTGCTGTCGATGGTGCCGCTGAACAGCACGCCCTTCTGGGGCACATAGCCCAGCAGGTCGTGCAGCTGTGCCTGGGGCATCTGGCGCACGTCGATGCCGTCCACGGTCACGCTGCCGCCGGTCACGTCGTAGAAGCGGGGGATCAGGTTGAGCAGGGTGCTCTTGCCGCAGCCGGTGGAGCCGATGATGGCAGTGGTCTCGCCGGGCTTTGCGGTAAAGCTGATGTGCTCCAGTGCGTCGCTGTCGGCACCGGGGAAGCGGAAGCTCACGTCGTGGAACTCCACCACGCCCTGCCAGTTCTTGTGCTCCTTTGCGGCCTTGGCGTCGGCTTCGTCCGGGTCGTGGATGGTGGCCTTGGTGCGGATGACCTCGTCGATGCGGTCAGCGGCCACACCGGCACGGGGCAGCATGACGGCCACCATGGCCAGCATCAGGAAGGACATAACGATCTGCATGGTGTAGGTGATGAAGGCGATCATCTCGCCCACCTGCATGGTGCCGTTGTCCATGGCCTTGCCGCCGAACCACACGATGAGCAGGCTGGTGCCGTTCATGATCAGGGTCATAAAGGGCATCATGGCCACCATGGCGCGGTTGGTGAACAGCTGGGTGCCCATCAGGTCCTTGTTGGCCTTGTCGAAACGAGCCTCCTCAAAGGCCTCCCGGCTGAAGGCACGCACCGGCATGATGCCGGTGAGGAGCTCGCGGCTGACGAGGTTCAGCCGGTCCACCAGCGTCTGCATGATCTTGAACTTGGGCATGGCCACGTTCATCAGGAAGAGGATGAGCAGCAGCAGCAAAGCCACGTCCAGCACGATGATCCAGGACAGGCCCGAAGAGCTGCCGATGACGTGCAGCACACCGCCGATGCCCAGAATGGGCGCATAGGCCACCATGCGCAGCAGCATGACGCAGACGAACTGCACCTGCTGGATGTCGTTGGTGGTGCGGGTGATGAGGGACGCGGTGGAGAAGTTCTCGATCTCCGCATTGGAGAAGTGGATGACGCTGGAGAAGGTCTCGCGGCGCAGGTCGCGGCCGATGGCGGCGGACACCCGGGAGGCCAGGAAGCCCACCGCGATGGACACGGCCACCATCAGCAGGGTCAGGGCCAGCATCTGGCCGCCTACCTTATATAAATAGTGCATCTGCACATCGTGGGCAATGCCCTGGGCCTCGTACTCCAGCCCCACCAGCAGCAGAGCCTGGCTCTTCAGGTTCTCCACCACGGTGTCGTCCAGCTGGCCGATGGCACCGGTCAGCTGCTGCTGCACGGCGTCCCGGCGGAAGCCGGGCATCTGGCTCATGGCGGCAAACTGGCCGCACACGGTGTCCAGATCCTCCGCCGTGGGGGCCACAGTCTCGGTTTCCGTGTCGGGATTGCGGTCGGCACCGGAGGCCTGCAGGTCCGCAAGGCCGGTCATGCCCATGCCGGCCTGCCCGGCGGGGGTGTTGGCTGCCTGGGCGGCCGCCAGATACAGCACGATGTCCGGGGTGGTCACAGCATCTTCCAGCGCGGTGCGCTCGTCGGCGGTCAGGTCGGTGCGCAGGCGCAGCACATCGCCGTCGGCGGTGTAGGCGTTCTGGAAGGCAGCGGCGTCCTCCTCGCGCATCAGCAGCGAGAGGGCATCCAGCGTGCTCTGCCGCACAGTGGCAGGCAGGGGGCTTTCGATGCCGCCCTGCTGGATGCCGGTGTCCACGATCTTGCTGGTGTAGTCCGGCAGCGACAGATCGCAGTACGCCTGCACGAACAGCAGTGCGAACACCACGAGGCAGACGGCCCAGTGACGGGCCAGCTGCTTAAAGATCTTTGTCATGGTTTGGTTCTCCCTTCGGTTTGGTGGTACGCGCAGCGTTTTCCGCAAGAATGGCTTCCATCAGCGCGCCGCGCAGCGCTTCCATCTGGGCCAGCTGTTCCGGCTCCAGCCGGGCCATGACACAGGAAAAGTAGTCCCCAAGAGCAGCCTCGCACTGTCGGCAGGCCTCGTATCCCTTGGGCGTGAAACGCACCAGCGTCTTGCGGCGGTCGGCAGGGTCGGCAAAGCGTTCCACAAGGCCGTCCTGCTCCATCTGCCGCACCGTGCGGGAAATGGCAGGAAGCGGCTGGTGGAACTCCTTCACCAGGTCGGACATGTACACCGCACCGTCCTGTCCATGGAGACGAATGCAGCCCAGCAGCCCTTCCAGCATGGGAAAGTGGCGCTTGGGGCAGTCGGCCAGAGCGGCCTTCATGCCGGCCTTGGAGGCTTTGCTCAGCCGGTGGATGTAGCGGCAAAGCCCACGGAAACTCAACGTGGATTCCTCAGACACACGATCCCTCCTCTCAAAAATTACTTAACAGCTGTTAACTGTTAACGCTTGATAATAATAGCCTTTTGCCGGCCGGATTGCAACCCCCTGCAGGGATTGTTTCACAAAAGTTCACAAACGTTTGTGTCCCGCATACACATAAAGCAAAGGGGGCATCGGGCATGGAACAGCGTTTGTGGATGATCCTGCAATTGTTCGGCGGGGCGGCACTTTTCTTATACAGTATGGACACCCTCACGGACGCTTTGCAGCAGGCGGCGGGGGACACCCTGCGGCAGGCCCTTGCCCGGCTCACGGCCCACCCGCTGGCCGGGGTGCTCACGGGGGCGGCGGTCACGGCGGTGGTGCAGAGCAGCTCGGCGGTCACGGTGCTGGTGCTGGGCCTTGTGGGGGCCGGGCTGCTGACCCTGCAGCGGGCCGTGCCGGTGGTGTTCGGGGCCAACATCGGCACCACGGTCACCGCGCAATTGCTGGCCTTCCGGCTGGAGGATGCCCGGTATCTGCTGCTGGTGGCGGGGCTGCTGCTCTGGTTCGCGGGGCGCGGGCGTCTGCACGCAGCCGGGCAGGCGCTGTTTGCGTTCGGCCTGCTGTTTGAGGGCATCGCGGTCATGGCCGAGGCCATGGAGCCGTTGGCAGCGGGGCCGGTGTTCCGGCAGTGGATGGCCCAGGTGCGGCACCGCCCCGGCCTGGGCCTGCTGGCAGGGCTGGGCATGACCCTTGCCGTGCAGAGCAGCTCCGCCACCATTGCGGTGCTGCAGCAGGCGGCCGCCCGCCCCGGGCCGGACGGCGGGTGCCTGCTGGGCCTTGCGGGAGCCATCCCGGTGCTGTTGGGGGACAACATCGGCACCACCGTCACGGCGGTGCTGGCATCGGTGGGGCAGAGCCGGGACGCCAAACGTCTGGCGGCGGCCCACGCCCTGTTCAACCTGTCCGGGGCGGCGGTGTGCTGGCTGCTGCTGCCCCAGTTCACCGCGCTGGTGCGGCTGGTCTCGCCCCACGGGCCGGAGAGCGCCGTGCTGGCCCGGCAGATCGCCAACGCCCACACCCTGTTCAATCTGGGCTGCACGGTGCTGTGGCTGCCCCTGACCCCTTGCATGGTGCGCATCGTGTGCATTCTATTGCCGGAAAAGCACGCCCCTGAGTTGAAATGAACGCCCTAAAATGGTATAATGACAGTGTATCGAACAATTTTGTGACGCTTTTGTTGCACAAACGATCAACTGACTCTTCTGGGGGCCTGCAGCGGTGTGCGGCTGCCAGGGCACAGAGCGAACCAAGAGGACGTGTTACTATGAAGGATATCATCAACGGGTTGATCGAGCGGTTCCGCAGGCAGCATGTACAGGCCCGGCGCTATGTGGCCATGATGCTGGTGCTGGCCCTGCTCACCACCCTGTTCGTCAACTGGCAGCTCCATGGGGTGGGCATCTCCATGACTGCCGACTACCACTGCGGCTACGAGGAGCACCAGCACACGGCGGCCTGCTACGAAAAAGTGCTCACCTGCGGTTACGAGGAGGGCGAGCCGGAAACGCCCGTCACCTCTTCGGACAGCAGCGCCGATCTGGTGTCCGCCTACAGCGCGGCCGAGCCGGAAGAGCCGGAAGAGCCGGTGCAGACCGAGCCGGAGACCATCTGGGTGCCCCATGAGCACACCGATGCCTGCTACGAGGAGCACCGGGTGCTGACCTGCTATCAGGAAGAGCACGAGCACACCGACGACTGCTTTGACGAGTACGGTGCGCTCATCTGCGGCGAGTTCGAGCATATCCACGACGACAGCTGCTACACCACCGAGTATGAGCTGGTGTGCGGCCTGGACGAGGGCGAACTGGTGGAGGAACCCAACCCCGCCTATCAGGAAATGCCTGCCAGCCGCCCCGTGGTGGACTTGCCCCCTGAGCCGGCCGAGACCACCCCGGACGAGCCGGTGCTGCATCACCACACCGACGCCTGCTACACCGAGGAGCTGGTGTGCACCATCCCGGAGCACCACCACACCGTGGAGTGCCTGGCCGATACCCAGGCCGACGTGGAGACTGCCGAGGAATGGCAGGCCGCGGCCAACGTGGCCCTGAACGGCAACTGGGCCGAGGACCTGCTCACCGTGGCAAAGTCCCAGCTGGACTACCAGCAGAGCGACAAGAACTTCAAGCTGGATGTGGAGGACCAGCAGGTGCTGCGCGGCTACTCCCGCTATGGTGCCTGGTACGGCAACCCCTACGGTGCCTGGGACGTGATGTTCCTGTCCTACTGCCTGCACTTTGCGGGTGTGCCCCAGACGGTGGTGCCCCAGCGTGCGGGCGTGATGGCCCTGCACAGTGACCTGCGCGGCTCCCAGTGGCTCACCGACGCCGACGGCTCCACCGCAAGGCCCGGCGATATCGTCATCTACAACACCCTCACCACCGAGCAGGTGGCCGTGGACGAGAGTTCCTATGGCATCGCCCTGCTGGACCTGGACGAGGACCCCGACACCGCCGCCCAGCTCACGGCTTCCGAGCCGCAGGAGGACACCCGCACCGTGACCACCGAGACGGTGGGCGTCGTGTCCGCCGTGGACCCCGACGCCGGGACCCTGACCGTGATCTCCGGCAACGTGGACGGCAAGGTGGCCGAGGTGTCCGCTGCCATGTCCGACGTGACCAGTGTCATCTCGGTGACCGGCGCCTATGCCGCCGAGACCACCGCTGTGGCCCCGGAGGACCCGGCAGGCTCCCAGGAGGAGCTGGACGGCAGCTATGCGCTGCTGGAAGATGAGGATGGCTTTGGGGCCACCGTGGACTGGGTGGGCGAGGCCCGGCAGCAGGACCCCGATGCCCCGGCCCTGCTGGCAGAAACTGCCGATACGGAGGTGCAGCTGGACCCCAGCTGGATCACTAAGACAGAGTTCGAGAAGGAGGTCAATGGCTCCTGGAAGCCCCTGGTGGGGAATGAAGTGGAAAGCGGTACCAACGTGCAGGTCACCGTGACCTACAAGCTGCCTGCGGGCACCTTGACGCCGGACCGGCGGACCCTGTGCTACCAGCTGATTGATGCCATGAAGCCCAAGCAGCCCACCTCCGGCAAGATCTTGGACGAGACCGACAACAACAAGGTCATTGGCACCTATACCATCGACACCGACGGCCTGGCAAAGCTGACCTTTGACAAAAGTGAGAAGTTCACCGGTTTGGATGCCCACGGCAACCTGGAGTTTACCGGAACCTTCAAGTTCTCCCGGAAAGTATGGGCAGATGATTTTGAGAATAACAAAACCATCACCTTTGAAAAGGGCTATACCCTGACCATCAAGAAGAAAACGGCAGATATAAAGATCAGTAAAGGGTACACCGGCTATTGGAGTGCCTTTGAAAATCATCCGGAAAGTGGCACCTTCATAAACCATTATATGGTGACGGTGGAGACCACCTGCGGTACCAAAGACCCGGTGACCCTTACGGATACCCTGAACACGAATCAGAGTGGCATCAGTGCTGGTGATTACCTGAAGGGCGGCAAATACCTGGAAAGCTCCTTTAAACTTTACAAGGTGGATGCATCGGGTACACAAACGCAGATCCTGCCGTTCCCCGGCACGATCCAGGAGGACAGCAACGGCAACCCCCAGGTGGTCATTAAGGACCTGGAAGCATTGGGGATTGAAGAAAAGTACATCTGGTACTATGACGTTCAGCGGAACTATGCGGACTTTGACGAAATGCCCGACGGTGTCGGTATGATCTTCAATACGGCAACAGCGAAGGCAGGCTCCCAGGAGGAAAAGAAGGCTGAAGCATACTACACATGTAAAACCCCTCGCATTGAGAAGAAAGGCGAGTACGACCCCAAAACAGGCCACATCCAGTGGACGATCACTGTAAAGACACCGCATTCTTTTCTGGGGTCCTATCTCCTGCAGGGCTGCAAGATCACAGATGCCTTGCCAGATCGTGTGAAAATCGTAGGGGATGTAAAGGTAGGCAACGATACGATATCGGCAGAGAAATTCCAGCAAAACGGCTATACCATCCCGGCGGATTTCACGGGGACAGAGCTGACCATCACCTTTGAGACCACCACCCCCCTGGGCGGCGGCCCGGTGAAAAACGTGGCACAGATCGAGACCAAGAGCAAACACACCTTTGAGGCTTCGGCTACCAAGACCATCGGGCAGGGGGCTTGGACCCTGAGCAAGGAGCTGTCCAGCAGCAGCAAGGGCCTGGCCAAATGGAATATCTCTGCCGCCAATGCAGCTGGCGAAAGCAGCTTTACCCTGGTGGAGACCCTCAAGGACGCTGTGAACGAAAGCGGCCAGACCCAGCTGGACACCCACTACGCCTACGCCGCAGAGCTGGAGAAGGCTTTGGAAAACGGCCTGACCCTGACCCTCCACGACGGCGGCACCATGAACTATGCTGATGCTAAGGCCGCCGGGGTCATTGCCGTCACCTACTACAGCGGTGCCGACGGCACCGGCGGCACGGTGACTGCCAACGACCCCTCCACCCGGGTGCGGAGCTTTACCATCCAGATAAACAAGGCAGATGGCAACCCGGTGCGGCGTGTGGAGGTAAAGGACCTCCCTACCCACGAGGATCAGCGCAATGTGCCCACCGGAGAGAAATGGACTTACAAAAACAGCGTCAGCATCCAAGGCAGCTCTCAGAGGGCTGAGGCAGAGGACACCTACCACAGCTACAAGAGCTTTGAAAAACGGGTGTCGGCGAACAGCGATCAGGACGAATCTGGTTACCAAAGCGGAGACCAGACCTACCAGTACAGTAAACTCGACGGCAAAAACCTCCACTATCAGCTGGTGGTGCAGACCGCTGCCGAGGATGATGCCGACATCGTTATCACCGATACCCTGCCGGAGAACACTGAGTTCAATGAGAACTGGGTAACGATCGGCATGGACGAAGGGGCCCCGGATAAGATCAGCGAGTTGAAGGGTGCCGCTGCCACGGTAGCCTACGAGAAAGCCACCCGGCAGCTGACCATTACCATCCGCGACTACAACCTGAGCAAGAACAAACAACACAAGTTCCGCATTCTGTACAAGGTGAGCGTGGACGACGATCCCCGCTGGCAGAACCCCTCGGTGGGCCAGGTGATCTACACCAACACGGCCCAGTGGGGCGAGCTTACCGAGAACCTCCACACCACGGTGGAAAAGACTGTGGACCCCCTGAAAAAGACCGGAAAGCTGGTGGATGGCAAAACCGACCGCATCGAGTACCAGGTGGTGGTGAACCCGGCCCGGAAGGACCTGTCGGTGGAAGCCAACAAGGCCCCGACCATTGAGCTGTGGGACGACGTAAAGGCCCAGAACGGTGCCATTGTCCGGGGAGACCCGGCGTCTGTAAAGCTGTATTACTTCCAGTATGACGAAGCCACCAACACCGTGACCCGAGGGGATGAAGTGCCTCGCAACCTGTACCAGGTGCTGCCGGCAGATGGCGAGGGCTGGCTCCACATGGTGATCCCCAACCAGGCCGCCATGATCCTGGTGTACCAATGTGATGTAAAGCAGGGCAGTGCTGCTGAGGATTACAACGTGGACAACACCGTCAAGCTGGGCAATGGGGCCTCCACCGAATCGGATTCCATCAAGTTTACCTATGCATCTGCCGCCACAGCCTCCACCGGACAGTTCCTGCTCCACAAGGTGGACGATTACTCCGGCGTGGCATTGCAGGGAGCAGAGTTTACCATCTGGCAGTATGATCTGCAAACCAAGGATTGGCAGCGCTGGAGAGGCGGCGTAAACGGCACCGTCACCACCAACGAAAAGGGCCAGGTGAGCCTGACGGTGCTGGAAAACGGCAGCGAACAGACCCTGAAGCCGGACCTGCTGTATAAGATCGTGGAGACCAAAGCACCCCAGAACTACCAGAAGGACGAGACTCCCCATTATGTGCTGTTCCATAAGAGCAACGAGACCCCCCAGACGGCCTTTGATACCGCTACGGGCAAGGGGACGGCGATGGATGAGGGAAAGACCATCCAGTTTGATGATGTCCAGGTGGGCAGTGCCGCCCAGACCACCACGGCCCAGTATACCAACCGCTACAGCAACCTGACCGTCAGCAAGCTCTGGCTGGATGCCGACACCCGCCAGCCGGTGGAACCGGCGGTGAACAGCATCCACATCAAGGTCTGGCAGTACACCGACAATGACAAGGACAGAACGTTGTTTGCCGAAGCCGACCTGACCGCAGGTAACAACTGGACCTGGTCCGAGTCGGGGGACAAACTGCCCCTGATGGACGAGAACCGCAAGGCGTACCACTACCTGGTGGAGGAAACGACCACCGGCAACTGGAACGTGTACATCTCCAACAACGGCGTGCAGACCGGCAATATCACGGTGCAGAACTACGTCTACACCGGCTACGAGCTGCCGTCCACCGGCGGCATGGGCACGGCACCCTTCGGGGTGCTGGGCGGCGCACTGGCCGCTGCAGCAGCCCTGCTGCTGGTCCGCAAACGGAAACAGAACGAGGAGGAGTGAGCAGCCATGAAACAAAACAAAAACAACCGGTTTGCCGCTCTTCTGCTGGCGCTGTGCATGGTCGTGTGCTGTGCACTGCCCGCGCTGGCAGCCCCCGCGGCCAGCGCCAACATCGACCTGAGCCGCACCGGCAGCATGGACGTGACCCTGTACGACCACCAGAACGACGTCCCCCTGCGGGGCGGCGCACTCACCGTGTACAAGGTGGCGGACGTGGCCCGCACCAACGGCGACCTGCACTTTGTGTACACCGCCGACTTTACGGGCTGCGGCATCGCGCTGGGCGACCTGACGGACAGCACGCTGGCTTCCAGGCTGGAAGCCAAGCTGCCCGCCCGCGCCGCCGGCACCACCCATAAGATCAGCGAGCAGGGCATCGTCTCCTTTGACGCGCTGCCGCTGGGCCTGTACCTCGTGGTGCAGACCGAGAACTCCAAGGGCTACGAGGCCATCAATTCCTTCCTGGTGTCGCTGCCCATGGCGGACGAAAGCGGCTGGCTCTACACCGTGGACGCCACCCCCAAGGTGGGCGCGCCCACGCAGGAGGTGACCCCGCCCGAACCGGAAACTCCCAGCACGCCTTCGGAACCGGGCAAACCGTCCAAGCCGGAGAAGCCCTCGGAACCGGACAAGCCCACCCAGCCCGAAACCCCGGATGAGCCGGACAACCCGGACATGCCGGTGGACCCCAACGACCCCAACCGCCCGGTGTCGCCCGGCAACCCGGACAACCCGGTGGCCCCCGGCACGCCGGATAACCCGGTGGCGCCGGGCCGCCCGGACGGCAATGCACTGCCCCAGAGCGGCCAGCTGAACTGGCCCATCCCGTTCATGGCCTGCAGCGGCGTGCTGCTGTTTGCCGTCGGCTGGGTGCTGGACCGAAAGGAGACGCTGGCATGAACACAAAGCAGAAGATCGGCCGCGCCTGCATGATCGTGGGCATCCTGCTCATTCTGGGCGCGCTGGCCCTGCTGGGCTATAACCAGTGGGACGCCAACCGCGCCGACCAGGCTTCGCAGGACGCCCTGGGCAAACTGGAAGAGACCCTGACCGAGACCATGGAGGACAAGACGAAGGACGAAGAGCCGGTGGTCCAGCCGGAGCTGGACCCGGAGCAGGAGATGACCGTCACCGACATCGACGGCTGGGGCTACATCGGCTATCTGTCCGTCCCGTCCATCGGGCTGGAACTGCCCGTGATGAGCGAGTGGAGCTACGCGGGCCTCAAGGTGGCCCCGGGCCGCTACTCCGGCTCCACCTACGCCGACAACATGGTGGTCTGCGCCCACAACTACGCCAAGCATTTCAGCCCCATCAAGTGGCTGGCCCTGGGCAGCGAGGTGTACTTTACCGACATGGACGGCCAGCGCTGGAGCTATGAGGTGACCAACGTGGAGACCATCCAGCCTACGGATATCGAAAAAATGATCACGGCCAGCGACGAGGACGCCTGGGACCTGACCCTGTTCACCTGCACCTCCGGCGGCAACGCCCGGTATGCCGTGCGCTGTGTGCGGACGGGCTACCCCGTCCGGGTGACGGACGCGGCAGAGTAATGCTTTGCGCAGCGGGACGAGATGAGAAAGAATATTATTATAATATGTGGCTCAGAAATGCCTGCGGGCGTTTCTGAGCCACTTTTTCACGAAAGCATCATCCGAGTTTTACGCAAAAAGTCCGCAAAAACCTTTGAAAGTCCTTTTTATGGTATTCTGATTATGCGATACTGTGTTTGCCGGGGAAGTCCCGGGTACAAAACAGACATACAGGAGGGAAACACCATGAAGGATTTTGAGTTGCGTTATGTGGGCAGTCATGTGGAGGTATACACCGGCAGTGGTGTGTTCCTGTTTTCGGCCGATACAGTGCGCGAGGCTATGGAGGAGCTGGCAGAGTAAGCGGGGATATCCTGCGCCCCGAGAAGGCACAATGTAAAATGTATGTAAAATAAAAGAAAGCTTTTGGTTTTACACCCGAAAATATGTTGCGAAATGTGTGGAAAAAGTAACTTTCCTGTAAAATAAACCTTGTTGAGACGCCCCCTTTGATGGTATAATAAAAATAAGCGGCTTCCGGAACAGTGCGGCGCTGTGCGTACGTAAGGTTCCGATGGCTGTGTGCTGTAAAGGATAAAAAGGGAAGTTTCATATTAGGAGTATCGTTATGGATATCACACACATTACCTCTCTGCTGGGCGGCGTTGCGCTGTTCCTGTACGAT
>ERZ859967.1148-NODE-1148-length-12894-cov-1.611652_pt1 | contig 12894 bp, 10 predicted proteins | sample MGYA00510115_ERZ859967 | MGnify/ENA primary metagenome ERZ859967 (study PRJEB30046, sample SAMN00715171) | human gut metagenome | study: EMG produced TPA metagenomics assembly of the A metagenome-wide association study of gut microbiota in type 2...
TGAGCCAAACGCTGCGCCCCGTCTGTTGCAGAGGATACGCTGAGGGCCATCGTTAAAACCGAGTCCGGTTTTAATCCTTACGCAATTGGAGTCGTAAAAGGAATAGTTAAACAGCCAAGGGCTTACCACGAAGCAATGAGCACGATTGCCGAGCTGGAGCTGTCCGGCGCGGATTATTCCGTCGGATTAGCACAAATCAATCGAAAAAATTTCTCAAAGTACGGAATTAGCGCTTCTCAAGCTCTGGACGCCTGTACCAATCTGAAGGTGGCCTCTCGGATTTTAAGTGCGTGTTTTAAGTCTGCCAAACAGTCCCCCGCATCCGATGGAAAAGCTCTTCACGATGCGTTGAGCTGCTACTACAGCGGCAATTTCAAGACCGGATACCGACACGGATATGTAGACAAAGTCCGAAGCAATGCCGGGCTCTCGCCGCTTTCTGTGCCCTCGATTCGTGAAGTGGAAGTCTCCAAATCCCAATCTTTAATTGCCGAAGGAGTCCCCGGCAAATCAAGCGGACTCATTTTTTAACCTTAGGAGAATTTTTATGAAAAACATCCTCAATCTTTCTTTTTTCATCTTTGCTGCATTGGTTCTCGCGCATGAACCGGCACTTGCGGCCAGCGGACTGCAATCGCTTTCTACAGTTGGGAACTCGATTGTCGACGAACTTACTGCTGCTGTGAAGTGGATCGGCACCGGCGGTCTTCTTATTGCCGGAATTATGTATATGTCCGGCAAATTTGGCTGGGACGTACTCATGAAACCGGTAATCGGCCTAGCTATCTGTGCAGCAGCCGGTTGGATTGTTCAAATGATGGGATTTAATTGAGATGGCCGATCCCGTCACTCAAATCGAAACAGCTCCCTTATTTAAGGGGGCTACCCGCCCGGCTTGCATCTTAGGCGTTCCGACCGAAACGTTCGTCATCACTGTTTTAACCGGCATGGTGATTTCGCTGCTGTTTTGGCCGCCGCTGATGCTGTTGATTCCTATCCCGGTTTGGATTTTCAAACGGATCACGGATAGAGATGATCAGGTCCTCTATCAATGGGGAATCTACTTTAGAACCATGATTCAAAACAACCCCAATCGATTGGTTTGGCGCAACTCATTGTCTCTGAGCCCTTCAAATAGAACTCCGAGAGTCATTCTCTGTCCGTCCGATTTTTCAATCAAGGATCACAAGTGATTTTAGAAAGATTAAAAATTTTTGAAAAAGAGCGAGAGTTGGAATCGTACATTCCGTTCTCTTCATTAGTCACGGACCATGTAGTAATGGAAAGGGACGGCTGCCTCATTGCCACAATGAAACTCAACGGCATTCCCTTTGAAACGCAGTCCCCGGAAGATCTCACGATAATGTCCTCCCAGTTGAACGGGTTCTACCGGACATTGGACCGCCCGGATCTTGCCATTCAAATACACCGGGTTAGGCGCAACATCTCGGACAGCCTATCGGTATGTACAGACTCTTTGTTTTCTTCCTTTTTTTCGATTTCTTTTAATGAGAAAACAAAAAAAGAGGGATTTACAGCCGTTGAGCTCTACTGCACGCTAATTCTGCGTGACATTCAGAGCAAAAAGACAGCGTTCTTTTCTTCGAAATCTTCGCTTGAAGAAACCCGTTCCCGGCTGGAAAACAGACTGGAAGAATTTGAGAAGATTTATCAAAGTCTCTTTCAGGCGCTCTTGCCTTATGCGCCCGTCACTTTACAAACGTATCAGCAAGACGGACGTCAATATTCTGAACAACTGAGTTTCTACAATTTTTTGCTAACGGGTCGCTGGCAGAAGGTAGTTGTACCCAATGGTCCCCTCTATTCAGCGCTGGGCAATGTCCAGGTCTTTATCGGATCGGACACAATCCAATTGCAAACTACTGAAGGAGACACCTACGCTCAAGCAATAGAAATTAAAGAGTATCCGGAAACAACGAACTCGGGCAAGCTCGATCCTCTCATGCAGGAACTTGGCAGCTGCGGCCCCTACCCTTTCATTGAGACTCATACTTTTTGTTTTATGAGCCGCAAAAGAGGAGTAGAGGTTCTGAGCAAGCAGGAAGGTCTGCTGATCAATTCCGGAGATAGATCCGGCTCTCAAATCCAAGAACTGTCTCTAGCCATCGAAGGGCTGATCAACGGAGCATTCGCAATGGGCGAATACTCCTACAGCCTGCTTGTTTTCGGAGAAGAGAAAAACGTCAGAAAACATGCTGCGGATGCCGCTCAACTTCTGACAAAAGCAGGTGCCACACCTTATTTGAGCACCTTGGCGCTTTCCGCTTCGTATCTGCACCAATTACCCGGAATGTTCAAAATGCGCCCGAGGGTTGCAAAGATTACGAGTCTGAATTTTTCTCATTTGGCTTCTCTGCATAATTTTCCCTGCGGAAAGCGTGACAAAAATACATGGGGAGAGGCGGTAACCATCCTCAAGACTCCGAGCCAGATGCCGTTTTACTTCAACTTTCATGTTTGTGATCCGTTGGAAGATTCTTACGGCAACAACGACCTTGGCAACACCATGATTATCGGAACTGCCGGCACCGGAAAAACGGCGCTGATGAATATGCTGCTGACGCTGTCTCAGAAATACCGAACCGATACCACCAAGCTCTCCTGCATCTTTTTTGACAAAGACCGAGGCGCTGAGATTGCGATCCGTGCCCTAGGCGGACGCTACTTTACCTTCGAGGAAGGAGCGCCCAGCGGATTCAATCCGTTTCAGCTTGATCCCACTCCGGAGAATTTACAGTTTTTGAACCGATTCGTTCTGAAGCTGATCAAGCAAGACGGACTGCCGGTTTCCCCGGCAGATCAAGATCGGCTGATGCAGGCTATTCAGTCGGTAATGTCGATGGATAAAAGTGTCCGCAGACTCGCCCTCCTTCCTCAGAACCTAGTTCAGGGAAGTTCCGCTGCGGAGATGGAAAACTCTTTGTCCCAGCGTTTAAAGCGTTGGATAGACGGCAATGATCTTGCCTGGGTCTTTGATAATCCGGAAGACAAAATCGACTTTAATTCGAAGCCGGTTTTAGGAATAGACGGAACTGAATTCTTAGCCAATAAGGACATCTGTTCATTAGTCACGGACTATTTGCTCTTTCGTCTCGAATCGATTATTGACGGACGCAGAGTCATGATCTTCATGGATGAGTTTTGGAGATACTTAGCAGACCCGGATACCGCAAAGTACGCATTTGACAAACTCAAAACCATTCGTAAGCAAAACGGTCTCATTATTCTTGCCACGCAGTCTCCTGAAGATATTTTGAGCAATCCTCAAGGCTCAAACTACATTCAGAACTGCATTACCAAGATCTTTCTGCCTAATACCGGAGCCGATGAGAAGCAGTACATCGAGGGGTTCAAACTCACGCCCAACGAGTTTTCTCTGTTGAAAAACTTTCCTCAGCTCTCCAGAACCATGCTGATTAAACAAAATCAGCAGGCGGTTGTCTGCCGGGCAGATTTAAAAGCATTCCCAAAGGCTCTTAAGGTTTTCTCCGGTTCCACAAAAAACATCAATTTTGTTGAAGAACTCATCAAACACACCGGTGAAGAACCGGAGAAGTGGCTTCCCTATTTCTGGGGCGAGAAACCGCTTTCCGAACTGAATTTAAACAGCAACCCAGGAGAATAAAGATGAACAAGATCCTATCCGTATTGTTTGCCGGGCTTATAACTGCTGCCTCCCCCACGCACGCAAGCGGCATCCCGGTTGTGGATGCTTCTGCAATTGCACAGGCGGTGCAGCAGCTTACTCAGCTTCAGCAGATGTACAGCCAGCTGCAAGCTCAGTACAACACTGCCGTCAACACACTGAACAATTTCACCGGTACCCGAGGGTTGGGAATGTTCGGATACAACACTGCACTGCGTCAGTTTCTTCCGAGCAATTTCGAGTCTCAGATGCGCAATGTTTTAAACGGAGGTGTCAGTCAGCTTACGGGGGCTGCAAGAACCATCTATGACAATTTAAACCTAGGCGCACGCTGCGCGACTCTCAACGGAGAGGACAAGGCTTTTTGTGAGAAGCAAGGAGCCTCGTTTGCCCAATATCAAGCTTTTGCGGATGAGGGGAAAAAAGCGGTCGATCAAAGACTTCAAAACATAGAAAACCTAATGAAGCAGATCGATTCAGCGACGGATGCAAAAGCCATCGCTGACCTGAGCGCCCGTATCCAAGCAGAAAAAGTCGCCTTTGAAGCCAGTCAGCTCTCAGCGCAAATGCAGCTGGCCTCTCAAAAAGCACTGAACGAAAAAATGCTTCAGGAACAAGCGCTGATCAATCATCAAAAAGCCTTTCAGCCGTTGGGCAAAGAAGAAATCCGCAGACGGCTTACCAAGTAGTTCGAGAAAAGAAAATGGCAGCAAATTACTTTGAAGCTTTCGGCAATCAGTTCAAAGGCTACATTTCCACATTCAGTACAGACACCTCGGCCGCTCTTATTGACAATCTAGGAAGTGTCGTGGCCGTGGGACTTGTCATGTTCATCATCGTGCGCTCTTTCATGATGATGAGGGAGAACAACTACGGCGCTATTTACGACATTATCGTCCAGATGCTCAAAATCGGATTTATTGCCTTCCTGGCATTAAACACCGGCCACTTTACCAGCTACGTAGTCAAGGCCCTTGAATACTTTCAGAGCGGTTTGATAGAAGCTGTCTCTCACGGTCTTCACAGCACCGTCCAAATAACAAGCGCATGGGGTGCTTTGGATCAACTTTGGGAAACCTTCACCAATGCATTTGATGCAGTTTCGGGACTGATTGGAAAATTCAGTTGGATAACGGATGCACCGGAAATCCTAGCCATGTGCATTGTCACGGTCGCTCTTGGAATGCTGAGTGTGTACTTTACCTTTTCGGCTCTGGGAATACTGCTGATCAACGAAGTCTCTCTCATTATTTTCTTAGGTTTCGGCCCCTTGTTTTTATGCACCTTGATGTTTCCGAGAACGCAGTCCTGGTTTGACGGCTGGATCAGAAGTGTCATCACCACAATTTTCACACTCGTCATTACGTCAGCCGTCATCATGCTTTTTGTTCAGGCTTTTCAAGGCTCCGTGGATGAAATTGAAGTAGCCGCGAAATCTCCGGAAGCCACAAAAGAACTCGGCAATTTGTTTCTCCCGGTGATGAATTTTGCCGTGCTCTCTTTAGCTGCGGCCACTTTAGTCAAGCTCATCCCCGCGATTTCGGCCGGACTCACCGGAGGAGGAAGAATGGATGCGCCGGGCATCGGTCAGATGCTTCACGGAGTCGGAAACGTGGCTGCCGCCCCAACCCGGGCCCCTCTTTTGGGGTTTGGCAAAAGGCCAGGGAGGTTCGAGATTGCGAATGCCGGACGTTCCTTGCTGGGAGGTCAAGGTCTAAATCAAAACGGCGTACTGCCTTTAGCCGGAATGGGGTTGGCCGCCGGCGGCGCAATGGCCGCTGCCGGATATGTTGCCAGTGCAATGAAAAGTGCCGCCAATTTCAGCCGAAAGCAAGACTCCGGCTCTTCTTCGGCCGAAGACAGTGCCTACAAAAAAACATTTGGAAAAAAGGACTCAGAATGAATTCACTTTTTATTAAATATTTAATTGCCGCCTGCTGCACTTCTCTTCTTTGCGCCTGCGGCGCCCCGGCACCGGCGCTCCCTCACGGGGCTCGGGTACCTATTAACGCACCGATTCAATCAAAAAGCACTGAGACAAATCTCGTCTTTGGAGAGGAAAACAATCCGGTTACAAGCGGGAATAACGAATCGGTTCAAAGCGGCAGCCATTAACACGGCAAAGAAAACAAATCCCTAAAGGAAAGAATCATGTGGAAAAAGAAGACAGAGTCCAATGGAGAACACTCCTCGGACAATACAACCAAAGCACAAGACAATTTTAAAAAAGCACTTGACTGGGAAACAAGCCGGTTAGAGCTTGTAGAAAAGAGCGAAAAAAGAGCGTGGCTGTGCAGCAAAATTTTAGGTCTGTGCCTTATATCAACAGCGGCAGCCATTGCCTTGATGATGCCGCTGAAAAAGACAGAACCCTTTGTTATTCGCGTCAATCAAAACACCGGAGAAGCTGCCGTCTTAGCGATAGCCAATGAAAAAGATATTCCTTTTTCTGAGATGATGGACAAATACTGGCTTAACCAATACGTTCTCAGCCGGGAAAGCTATGACTACCGCACGCTCGAGCACGATTATCTTAAAACCAGAGAGCTGTCGCTTCCCAACGTATTTGACCCGTACGCAGCTCAATTTTCCACTGATAAGAACTCCCTGGACAAACTGCTCGGCGACAGCAAGAAAATTGTCGTTGAAGTCCATACCGTTGTACCAAACGGCAATGGCATTGCCACTGTTCGATTCGGCAAAAAGCTAGTGGATACACAGACCAATGCGGTTGACTCCTCCCAGAACTGGACAGCAACGATTGCCTATGAATACATCCCGAATTTCAAAGCTGACGAGCCGAGCAGACTCATCAATCCTTTCGGATTCAAAGTGACTTCCTACCGAATGGACCCCGATCTCACAGTAGGAGCCGCAAAATGAAGAAAACTTTGATTATCGGAACGCTCTTCTCCGTTCTCTGTTTATCCAATGCGTTTGCTCTGGATAAACCGCAGGCTGCCAAAGAAGACCAAAGAGTTCTCTATACCGATTTCCGAGCCGATGAGGTCTATCCTGTCACTGCTGCCAGCGGAATTATTACCACTATTGTCTTTTCCCCTTCAGAACAGGTTCAAAGTTATGGAAGCGGCTTTTCTACTGCCTGGGAATTTCTAAGCAGAGGGAACTCCTTCTTTTTGAAGCCGAAAGCAACGGATGGAAGAACCAATCTTGTGGTTGTCACCAATCGCAGAAGCTATCTCTTTGACATTCGTCTCGGTTCCCGGGCAAAGGCCACCTATCGTTTAACGTTCAGATATCCGCTGGATGAAATTGAAGCGGCCAAGAAAGAAGCCGAAAAAAATCAAGTCAAGAGCCTGCTTTCGGATAGTGCATTGCACTCGGAAGAAAAAGATCCGGAAAACAAAAAATCCAACTATCAATACACAATGAACTTCGGATCTGCCGCTGCTTCCAAGACCATCGCACCAATTAAGGCATTTGATGACAATCGTTTTACGTACCTGAAGTTTAAGGAACAAACGGATTTCCCGGCAGCTTACCGCGTACAGGACGGCGAGGAAACCTTGCTGAACTCCCATGTGGAGGACGGCTGGCTTGTTCTGCACGGCGTTTACGAAGAAGTGAGATTAAGAGCGGGCAAAGCCGTTGTCGGCATTTACAACGAAAACTATCAGGGAGGCGGGGCCTCGGATAAACGCGCCGTCTCTGTCAAGGGCTTATACAGACAAATCAAGCATAAGGAGTAAATAATGCAAACCAATAAAGACACCATTACTTCCGTTGCTCAAGATGCTAAACAAGGTATTCCCCATGTCGAGGGAAGAAAAAGTAAAACTCCGGGCAAACCTCTTGTTGCGGCTGCAATGCCCGCTCTGTGCGTTTTAGTAGGCTACAACTTATATCAGAACCAAGACGTTAAAGAGCAAAAGACCGAAACCTCAAAAGCAAAAGAAAACGGGAACATTTACACAAGCAACAAAACCCTTGTTCTTGATCATCAGGCAGCTGTCAAAAAAGAAGAAATTAAAAATCAAAGTGCCCCTGAACCGGCAATCTCGGCAATCACTCCGTCAATTCCTCCGGTTGCCTACGAGCCCGCGCTTCCGACCTACTCAGCACCCCTGCCCGCAGTCGCTGAAAATGATAGAGAAAAACCCAAAGAGCCCACGTTAACCGAAAGAAGAAACAGCGCCCCGATGATGGGAGAGGCAAACACGATCCAAGCCGCTCCTGAAAATAGCACCGAGCCTGTTTTCAGAGCCGCCGAACCTCCCCGGTCTTCAGAAAAATTTGACAACTTGCTCACTCCGATTGAAACGGCCTCGGTCAGAGCCTCAATGATGCCCAATCGAAACCTTCTGCTTTCTAAAGGAACGTTTATTGAATGCATCTTGGAGACCAAAGTGGATACAACCGTTCCCGGAATGACGAGCTGCGTCATTCCCAGGAATATTTATTCAGCAAACGGCAAAACGCTACTTTTAGAAAGAGGCTCGAAGGCCGTGGGTGAGTACAAAGGAGCGGTAGAAAACGGCCTAAACAGGATCTTTGTTCTTTGGACGCAAATTCAAACACCCAACGGGGTTCGAATCAATTTGAATTCACCGTCCACGGATGCGCTCGGCGGAGCGGGACTGTCCGGGGAAATTGATTTCCACTGGTGGAGAAGGTTCGGCAATGCCTTACTTTTCACTCTGATTCAAGACGGCTTCGATTTCGGCATGAGCAAAAACACCGAAAACAACGGCGGCGTGAATTACTACCAAAACAGCCAAGACGGGATGGAAAGAATCATTGAAGAGGCTATGCGTCAAAGCGGCAACATTCCTCCCACTTTAACCAAAAATCAAGGGGAGCGCATCGGCATTCTTGTCGCGCGCGATGTTGATTTCTCCTCTGTATACAGTTTGAAACCCCTCCCAGAGACAACAAAATGACTTTTTCAGAACACGACGAACTTGCTATCGAATTAGAAGCTCAGAACACCCATAAGCTGGAACTCAAACTTTTTCCTGCCACATTGGATTTGTATGCATCATCCAAGGGTACGGTGATTAGTACTCTCAACGGTGAAATCCGAAGTTTTCAAAAGGACAAAGTTCTTGAAACTAAAGAAGTCACACTTAACCCTCAGCTTATTTTCGAACCACAGGAGAAGCTTCCCGGAACAGCTTTAAGTTTTGAGCCCACATCCGATAATTCCGAGATTGAAAACTTTATCGCAGATAAATCAAGACAGATCATCTCGGCAACAAAAACGCTTCTTGAACCGTTCAGAAGCGAAATTGAAGCTCAGGTTTGCGAACTCAAACTTCAACAATGCCTGGAGCGCGTTGGAAAAAACGGAGAAGAAATCAGCTATGAAGCAGATTTCCGCAGCATTGAGCCGGCAGAAAGTCTCTATTACACCAAACAGTGGCAAAGCCTTCTTAGCGGGATTCAGCACGACCCGGTACTAAGCCTGCATCAGCCCGAATTTTCCGCTTACCTTTCCAATGAAAAATTAAACAGACCTTGGGATCGGGAAGGGAAGCTCTCAATTTCCGCCAAGCCTAAAGAGAAGGTTGTTGAAGCTATTTTCAACAAAGGAAAAAAAGATTTTACAAGGCTCAAACAACTTGATAAAGAAGGACCGGATTTTGCAAAACTGACAGAGGCAAACAAAAAAGCCTGCAAAGTCGTAACTGCCGGATTTCTGCGCGCCCCTCAATTTAAAAACAGACCACGTCTTCAGCAAGCTTTTCGAGACAAGATGGCCTCTGTTTTTAAAGAGGCTCAAGATGCCGGACAACAGTTGTCCGTGGAAATCTATGACAAAAACGCAAAAGCAAGAAAAGTCATAGAAATTAAAAGCAAAGCTCCTGATAAAGAAAGAGAACGCTAAAAAAACTATAAGCAAAACGAGAGTTAATTATGGCCTCATTACTCGCTGAACAACTGGAATTTGATTTTTTTGCGCCTCCGGAACACGAAAAACCTAAGACCGATAAAAAGCCGGCTGTCTCAACTGCGATCAAAGACGAAGATATTTTAAATTACCAATTAAACAGGGACGGCAGCCGCAAGCTTCAAGATTTCGGGGAAGACCTTCAAAACACCCGCAAGGGAAGATCACTCAACAGGAGCACTGAACCTTATAAATTCATCCAGGGATCCCCGGAAGAACTTGAAAAACGTCTCTCTTCAGAACCGCTGGATAAGATCTGGCCTACAAGTTCCATCCTCGAGCTGCATAAAGACAACCCCGAAGCGGCTGCTTGTCTGTGGCTCGTAAGATCAACATTAAGAGGCAGACGTCCGGCCAAGGGCACTTTTAAATTCAGACGCTATCTGCACACGGCCTCCGCAGCAATCGCCTTGCATCGCCAAGTTATAAACGGAGAACTGGCTCCTGAAGCCCCGACCGATGCCTTTGATCATTTTTACGAAGTGGGGAATAAGTATAAGGTTCTCGCGCATATTTCTACGAAGTACTGGCCCTTCATCGGAGCCTATAGTATCGGCGACGCACAAGATATTTGTCGCTGGAATGCTCTGAGGCTCTCCGATGATACTGACATTAGGTCATATCAATATCAATGCATTTTGCCGGGATGCCGAGACAACAAGCAATTGTGTTTAAAAAACTCTGACGGGAAGCTTTTTCCCTATTATGCGGTAGCCGTCGGAAACAGCGAGAAAGAGTTCGAAGCTAATATTGAAAAGCAGCTCAAAACAACCTTCGGCAAACTGCTTGAGGCTGCAAATCAACCGGGAAAAGAGCAGGAATCCAAGCCTAAGGCTGAACTGCCCGTAGAGCTGTACGGCCGCGGGGTTCGCAGCAGCCATACTTATGAGGTTTACGGCAAATCCGGAACGATTGAGTTCCAGCTAACGGACAAGATTGCTTTTGAATCCGATGAAGCATTTTGGGAATATCTAAAAAACCACCGGACAGAACTGGAAAATAAGTATCGAATATTTCGGGAGGAATTTTCCAAAACGGAAAAAGACTGGAGAAGCGGTTCTCCGATTCGAGATCGTGTTGGCCCGGACTATCGAGAAGGAAAAGACGCCACGCCGGAAATGTTTATGAGTACCTTCGGCTTCAGAGGCGTGGAGTTCGGTAATTGGGTAAAACAAGGCAAAAACGGGCGTGAACGGCAATGGATGCTCAACAATGCCTACGATTCGCTGCTTGACCTCTCGAAGATTCTGGGAATTCCTCCTAAAGCAGTAGCCTTAGACGGCGAATTGGGATTGTGCTTCGGTTCCAGAGGACACGGCAGCGCATCTGCGCATTACGAACCGGCTAACCGACTGATAAATCTCACCAAAACCAAAGGCTACTCTTGTCTGGCTCACGAGTGGTTTCATGCGCTCGACCACTACCTGATGAGAACGAATTACCGGGAAAAGCTCGATGTCAGGATGCTCAGTGAACAGGTTGATTCAGAGGTAATTTTTAAATTAACTCCGCAGGCTCAGGAGCGAATCAATGAGGGCGGTAAAAAGATTTATTCGCTATGGATGGGTTCTGCCTCCCGAGTGGAATACGAACTCAAGACCAATCCGAAAGCTGCTGAATTAGCGCGAAGGGTTGTTGCCGGAGAACTGGATCAGGCCGATATTAATCTTGACATCCCGGATAGAGGCAGAGAACTTGTCTACAAGGTAACTCTCACCAAGGAAGATCTCCTTCAGACGGAACGAGGCGCAGCAGATAAGATCCGGCCGGAGCTGCACCACGCATGGGCAGAAACGATTGACACCATTCGTTCAACCGCAATGCACCGACGAATGCTGAAGAAAAAAGCGTACTGGCATAGTAAAACAGAAGAAGCAGCCAGAAGCTTTGAGGCTTTCGTAGAGGTGCGCAGTCAAGAGTTAGGCATTACCAATGACTTCTTAACAAACGGAGCATTTGTCGAGAAGACGTTAGATAAAGAATCCTACTACCCTTATTTGGACGGCGTGGACGTCCGGAGGGTTTCCGAGAAATTTAAAGCCCTCTTTGAAGAGATTAAAAGCAAAGAAACTGAAAAAGGAGTTGCTCTTTTCTCAAAAACCAGAGAGGGCAAAAGCGGTGCCAAGATTTCTGAGATTAGCGAAGCCTTGGAGAAAAAATTCGGCAAAACTACCATTAACGCTTTAATTGACAACGGCCGTCTCAAAATTGTTTCCGGCATCAATGATGTACCGCCATACCTGTCAGCTTTGCCGGAAGAGTTAAAAAATTCCAAGAAAAACACAAAGACCGGATTTATTGTCCCCGATCAACTTGCTCATGACGACAATCCGGAAGGAATTTTTGCGACTCTGAAATTAAAAGAGAACCTTCATTTCCCCAGCGGGAAAGTAATCGTAAAAGAGGGTTTCCACATCGCCTATCAACATCGAGGATTCGGAGCAAAACATTTGACTGGAAACCTCTTGGAACATCCCAATAGATCTTTGTCAGTCACTCAAGAGAACAAAACCGAGGAAGCACTCTTATCTTTAAAAGAAGTACTAGGATCGGCTTCAGAATTATTTAAAGTCAAAGAAGATCAATTCGTCTTTTACTCAAATAAATATAACAGAGGCGTCCCATGCAAACTTAATGATGACGGGGACCTTTTTGCAGTCATCACCGACAGACCCGTCAACGTAAGAGGTGACCGATATAAGATTTGGGGAAATGATAGCGTGAGACTGTCGGGCGCGCTCATCTTTCCCGACCATACTGCATCCGTAACAGCACCCTCTTTAGTACCAGCCATTGAGCAGAATCAAAACGGAACTCAACCCGTGAAGTCGCACAAGGGTCTCTACACTGACGTGGATTATACCGAAGAATTAAAAAACAATCTTGCTCAAGCTCGCTCAGGGGAGAAAAGGAGCTTCAAAAAAACTCCTCATTTCATTAACTCCGGTGAAGGAAGAGTACAAGGATTCTATGAACAAGAGCATAAAACTGCGTTTCTCATTGCTGAAAACTTAGTGCCGGAAGCTGCCTCTTCGGTGCTGCTTCACGAAGTCGGTATCCATATGGCTTACGACTCCGAGCTGAAAGAAAAAGTTATCCCTTTAGTAAAAGAGGCTCCGCGTCTATTAGAGGAAGGCTTCAGACAGCGAGATCCGGTCTGTATGGCAGCCGAAATCCGCTTAAAAGATTCCGGGATTACAAAAGATCATCCCAATTATGCGGAAGAGACTGCGGCGTACCTTGTTGAAGAATGTTCTAAACAAAGAAACGCACTGCCCAAGCTTCAGCGATGGTACAAACAGATGCGCTCGACTTC
>ERZ859967.1153-NODE-1153-length-12860-cov-8.631394_pt1 | contig 12860 bp, 8 predicted proteins | sample MGYA00510115_ERZ859967 | MGnify/ENA primary metagenome ERZ859967 (study PRJEB30046, sample SAMN00715171) | human gut metagenome | study: EMG produced TPA metagenomics assembly of the A metagenome-wide association study of gut microbiota in type 2...
AGAGCATCCTACTTCCTAACAGAAAGCTGTCCGCGAGGGTAGAGTAACGTAGAAGAAAATAACCGCCGGTGTCCTTGGGCATGGGTAAGGGTGAGAAGGTAGGGTAAGAGCCTACCAGTCTTGTGGTGACACAAGGGCTGTGCGTCTTGGGAGTTGTAAGGTCATGTAAACCGACGCTATGAGAGCTGCTCGCTCCATGTCGGAGGGTAGACCGCTAAAGCCTGTATGGTAACATGCGGCTCAGATAAATGACAGACACTTTGCTGAATGAAGAATGATGAATGAATAATGAAGATTTCTTCCTGAAAACAGAGAACAGAACCCGGCTTACAGACCGACTGCTTTTTTTTAATTTAAGAACAGAGAATGAGGAATGAAGAATTTCTGCATGATACAACAATTTGATAGAGTTCTCCGTTCTATATTCATAATTCTTCATTCCTAATTCTTCATTGATTATGAATAAACGTATTACTGCTCTTTGGAAATTTCTTACATACGACATCTGGCGTATTACAGAGGATGAAGTCACCAAAACGACTTTTTCCCTCTACAATATAATCAAAACCATTTATTTATGTATCAACCGCTTCACCAAGGACAGACTAGTAAACAATGCCTCTGCACTGACTTATAGCACTTTGCTTGCCATTGTCCCTATACTTGCCATATTATTTGCCATAGCACGCGGATTCGGCTTCTCCAATCTGATGGAGAATCAGGTGCGAATGGGATTCGGAGGGCATAACCAGACCACAGAAGTCATCCTCCAATTCGTAGACTCTTATCTTTCTGAAACTAAAAGCGGCATATTTATCGGAGTAGGTTTAATTATGTTACTATGGACGGTTATCAACCTGATCACCAATATTGAAATAACCTTCAACCGCATCTGGCAAATAAAAAAGGCACGAAGTATGTACCGTAAAATTACGGACTATTTCTCTATGTTCCTACTGATGCCTATCTTGATTGTAATTTCGGGTGGTCTCTCCATCTTCATGAGCACAACGCTGAAGTACATTGAAGATTTTGTACTGCTTGCTCCTATTCTGAAATTCCTGATCCGCCTCATTCCTTTTGCCTTGACCTGGTTCATGTTTACAGGACTATACATCTATATGCCGAATACTAAAGTGAAGTTCAAGCATGCGCTCATTGCGGGGGTTCTTGCAGGAACGGCACACCAGGCATTCCAATTTCTATACATCAGTGGTCAGTTGTGGGTATCGCGTTACAATGCTATTTATGGTAGTTTCGCCGCCCTTCCCCTATTCCTGCTATGGTTACAAATATCGTGGACAATCTGCCTGTTTGGTGCAGAACTGACGTATGCGGGACAAAACATACGGAACTTCAGTTTTGACAAAGACACCAAAAATATCAGCCGGAGGTATCGGGATTTCGTGGCTATCCTTATCATGTCCCTCATTGCCAAAAGATTTGAGGAGAATGCAAAACCATATACAGCAGAAGAAATATCCGAAGAGTGTCAGATACCGATCCGGTTGACACACCAGATTCTATATGAGTTACAAGAAATAAATCTATTGCATGAAGTAGTGGACGAAAACAATGAAGATATCGGCTATCAACCCTCCATGGATATCAATAAGATGAACGTCGCACTGTTGTTAGACAGACTGGACACGCATGGTTCGGAGGATTTCAAAATAGATAAGGACAAGGAGTTCAGCGAACAATGGGAAGTATTAATGAATGCACGGGAAGAATATTATAAGAGCGCAAGCCATGTGCTACTGAAAGATCTTTGATAAGTGGAGAGTTGAGAGTGGAGAATTGAGAGTTGGCTGCGCTGTCACGCTGCATAGTAACTCTCAATTCTCCACTCTCAACTCTCAACTCTCCACTTATCTCAGTATTTATTGTAAGAAACCACCTTTTCCTTCGGTTTCCTCGCCTTCTTTCTCTTCTCTTTTACAGAGTAGCCGATGGTGATAACCAATAGCAAGCGCTTAGAAGATGGAATACCGGTCAGCTTCTTAATCTCTTTCTCATCAAACCAGCCAAGAATACAAGAACCTAATCCCTCACTCTCGGCAGCTAAAGTGATATGAGCAGTGGCAATACCTATATCTATCAAGGGGAAATACTTATCCTTAATCTTTGCACCCAGAAATGAAGTGACATTCATCGATTCTTCCACAACCAGAATATGAACGGGGGCATCCTTAGCAAATTTATTCATCCCCAGCCCGGCAGTAGCTTTGCCTACCTTAACGGAAAGTTCCGGATCATTGATTACGACAAACTTCCACGGTTGCGCATTACAAGCCGATGGGGCCAGACGGGCAGCTTCCAGTATCCGTTCCAGTTTCTCGGGCTCTACAGGACGTGTCATATCATAAGCGCGGTCACTCTGACGGGAGGCTACTAATTGTAAAAAGTCCATTTGATATATGTTTTTATTGCACCACAGATTACACGAATAAACACTGATTATAAAAGGATAATATTTCTGTACTATTTGTGTAATTTGTGGTGAACTATTATTTAAACTGGAGCATCCGGCTGATATATTTGCCGATAATGTCAAATTCAATGTTCACTACGCTATCAACTTTGATATCGTGAAAATTGGTATATTCGAAAGTATAAGGAATGATAGCTACCTGGAAAGTATCGTCCGTTGGATTACACACCGTCAGACTGACACCATTCACCGTTACAGAGCCTTTGTCCACAGTAATGTATCCCCGCTTTGCCATCTCCTTATCGAAAGCATACCGGAAAGTGAAATAATAACTTCCTTCGGCATCTTCTACACTGATGCAGGTGGCAATCTGATCTACATGCCCTTGCACAATATGTCCGTCGAGGCGACCGTTCATCATCATGCTGCGCTCTACATTCACCTTGTCTCCTACGTTCAACAACCCGAGATTGGAGCGCTCCAATGTTTCCTTCATGGCTGTAACCGTATAGGTATCCTCTGTCATGCTGACTACCGTGAGGCATACACCGTTATGAGATACACTCTGGTCTATCTTCAATTCATTTACAAATGAGCACTTGAACGTGAAGTGTACGTTCTCTTGTTCTTTTACCAATGCCACAAGAGTGGCACATTCTTCTACTATTCCGGAAAACATAATTCAATTTACGATTTAATGATTTATAATTCCTTATTTGGAGAACACAAAGATAATGCAAATTGATCGCAGAATTTTCATGCTTGCATGAAAAAGTTCTGCCGAGATGCAGTTTATCTTCTCCAAAGATACGAAATAAGGGGAATATAAGTACAAAAAAAATGGAGCTTTTCACAAAGCCCCATTTTTCAGTTTTCAATAGGTATTAGTTTTTTTTAAGGTAAAAAGATTGTTTTCAGGATAACGCTGCAAATATAGCGGCTTTTCAGGTTACTTACCAAATTAAAAAACATGTCTTATAACATCTTTTTGAAATTTCTTTGGTTTTATTACCACTTCTATAGCCTTTCCACATCCGCAATCGTTTTCAATGGACAAATATATAGCATTTTTCTAACAAACGCTAAATTTTACCTAAAAAAGAACTCATTTCTTGCTTAAAGGATAATGTTCGTCCGTTTTTCCGCTATGTTTTAACACTTTCGCATCGATAAAGAAGACTATTTCTTCGGCAATATTGGTAATATGGTCGCCGGAACGCTCCAACTTACGGAAGACACTTACCAGGTTCAGGCAAGGAAGAACACTGTCCGGATGTTTAGCAATATAACCTGCCAGAATCGTAGTAGCTTCAGCATTAATTTCATCCAACAAATTGTCTTTAGCAAAGACTGAAGTTGCCAGATCCTGACTCTCTTCCTGAAGAGCCTTTTTGGCAAGTTCCAGCATGGCAAGTACTTGCGCCTGCATTTCTTCCAGACGTAATTGCTTCAAAAGGTCCGGATCGAGGACAGGCTCCTTACAGTTCAGCACGAAACGGGCTATACCTTCGGCAAAGTCCCCCAACCGTTCCAGATTTGTATTGATCTTCAGCATGGCAAGCACAAAACGCAGATCAATGGCTACGGGATTGTACAGGGCAATAATATCTTCTACGTCACTGTCTATTTTCAATTCCAAGGCATTCACGCGACGTTCGCGCACCAACACTTGCTGCGCCAGTTCGCGGTCGAAGGTCAAGACTGCCTCCCCTGCCCGGTCGAGCTGGTTATATACTAAGGTCCACATTTCGTCTATTTCCTTTTTAAGTAAGACGAGTTCCGATTCGATAAACTTTACCATAAATTTCTATTTTAAGATTACTTATATGATTAATTAGAGGAAGCCTGTCACTCTTTTGAGTCTTGCAGCGAGCCACCTTTAGTTTCTCTGTGTGAAACTCCCGGTTTCATGCCGTGAAACTCTTAGTTTCATCCTTTGAAACTGTTGGTTTCACACCGAGAAACTCAGAGTTTCAAGCAATGAAACAAATGCCTATCCAAAACGGCCCGTAATATAGTTCTGAGTCTCCACCTTCTCGGGGTTCGTAAATATCTTCTTGGTATCGTCAAATTCTACCATTTGCCCCAAATAGAAGAATGCTGTTTTATCACTAACGCGCGCAGCCTGCTGCATATTGTGTGTAACGATAACAATTGTATACTGTTCTTTCAACTCGTGAATAAGCTCCTCTACTTTAGCCGTAGAAATAGGATCGAGCGCAGAAGCCGGCTCGTCCATCAGCAATACGGAGGGAGACACAGCCATGGCACGGGCTATGCAGAGGCGTTGCTGTTGTCCGCCGGAAAGTGCATAAGCGGAAACTTTCAGCTTATCCTTTACTTCTTCCCACAAGGCGGCACCCCTCAAGGACTCTTCCACACGCTGGCGGATAAAACTATTGTCCGTCACCCCGTTCACCCGAAGGCCATAGGCCACATTCTCGAAAATACTTTTAGGAAAAGGATTAGGACGCTGGAACACCATACCTACTTTCTTACGGAGTTCATCCACCTGGACATCTTTTCCGTAGATATCCTTTCCGTCAATATGGATTTCACCTGTCAGGCGGGTATTGGGAATCAGATCGTTCATACGGTTGAATAACCGCAGGAAAGTGGACTTGCCGCATCCCGAAGGACCGATAAAGGCTACCACCGAACGTTCTTCTATCGACATACTGATACCTTTCAGAGCATGAAAGTCACCATACCAGAAGTTTACATTATTTGCTTCTATTTTACCAATCATTTCATTTACTGTTTATTATTCCCGTTAGTTCATCTTTACTTTCTTCTCAAAATACTTCCGTAAGGCATTTGCCAGAAGATTTACAAAGAGAATGATTATTATTAAAACCAAAGCAGTGCCATAAGCCAGCGGAAGCTGAGCTTCCATATCCGTACCACTGGTAGAAATAACATATAGATGATAAGGCAATGCCATGCACTGATCGAGGATACTTGTGGGCAACTGAGGAAGAAAATAAGCGGCACAAGTAAACAGGATGGGTGCGGTCTCACCGGAAACACGTCCCAAAGCAAGAATAAGCCCTGTTATCACATTCGGCATGGCCATTGGCAGAATCACATGCCAGATGGTTTGCAATTTGGTAGCTCCCAAAGCCCGGCTTCCTTCACGCAGGGTATCGGGAATAGCTTTCAGCGCTTCTTCGGTACTACGGATCACCAAAGGCACGCAGAGCAATCCCAATGTAAGAGAGCCGGCAAGGATACTATCGCCAAACCCCATATAGTTAACGAACAGGGCCATACCGAAAAGACCAAAGACAATGGAGGGTATCCCGCTCAGATTATTCGTCATCATGCGGATAAAACGGACGATCCAGCCCTTCGGAGCGTATTCATTCATATAGATACCACTCATTACTCCCACCGGAAAGGCAAACAGGGCACTGCCTATCATCAGATAGAATGTGCCGACGATGGCAGGCCAAATACCACCTGCCGTCATGCCGTCCTTCGGCGCGGTAGTCAGAAACTCCCAACTGATAACTCCTATACCTTTATATATAATAAAGCCGAGAATGGCAAAGAGTATCCCTACCACCGTCAGGCTCAGCAAACGGAATGTACCGAATACAATGCGTTGCGAAAGATGTTTCCTATCTATCATACTCATTTTACTTTTCTCTGTAAAACACTATCTTTTCCGGGCCGATACAGCTTCCACCGTGAAGTTGATCAGCAAACTGATAAAGAACAATACTACTCCCAGAAGGAATAAAGCTTCATAATGAGCTCCTCCGGCAGGTGCCTCTCCCAGTTCCGCTGCAATAGTCGCCGGAATGGTACGAAGCGGTTCCAGAATAGTGGTAGGTATCACAGCCGCATTTCCTGTAACCATCAGCACCGCCATCGTCTCGCCTATGGCACGTCCGATGCCCAAGACAACGCCCGAAGTGATTCCCGAAACAGAGAAAGGTATCACCACCTTATATATAGTCTGCCAACGGGTAGCGCCCAATGCCAGACTGGCTTCGCGCATGGCACGGGGGCAATTCCGCATCGCATCCTCGCTTACGGTAATGATAGTGGGGAGTGCCATGATAGCCAAAACAATACTTCCGGCCAATCCGGTCTCGCCCACAGGCAGATTAAAGACTTTCTGAATAAGCGGTACGATGACTATCAACCCAAAGAAACCGTAGACCACGGACGGAATACCACTGAGCAGCTCAATAACCGGCTTCAGAAAACTACGGGTCCGATGGTCGGCCACCTCGGACATATACACCGCCACCGACAAGCCGAAAGGCAAAGCGAACAGGATGGCAAAGAAACTCACCCAAAGCGTACCCGTAATCAAAGGAAGAAATCCGAACTGAGGGGCGGGAGTAGCCGTAGGGAACCATTCCTTTCCGGCAAAAACCTCGTCAAAAGAAATAGACTCGTCTTTCAGCAGGTGGCCCGGAAAATCCTTTTCTATAAATTTGGAGGGAACAAAGGCGATGATGCCTGGATTACCGGCAACGATCTCGCCGATGCACCGGGGTGCCTTCTCGTACTCGGCTCCCAGCTCTTCCTCCGAGAAATAGGAGGTGATATCCTCCAACCGGAAAACTTTAACCTCCGCGTCCGGTCCTCCCAACTCTTTCCAGTTGGTAATCTCTTCGTCAAAAACATCTTTTATTTGTGCCGCACTCAGTTCCTGTACCGGATTGGCTTTATTCACCGCCAGTACATACCCCTCTTCTATGACTTTTTTATTAAAAAGTCCCAGAGCCTCCGCAAATAAGAATACGACAATCAGCAAAATAGTAATGCTCGTTATAAAGCCGCTGCAAGTCAATATCCCTTCTACAATCTTTTCCCAAACTCGTTTCATACAGTTTTAGTCTTCTATTTTAATAACTGATGCAAAAAAAGCCTCTTTATATTAAGGTGATGTGAAAGAAGCTTGAAGTATTTGCTACAATTATATTACAAACTTGTTACAGATAAAGAAAAACCTGATCTTATTACCATTTTCCCGCAGGAACAGATTCAATCCACCCTTGCCGGCGAATATTACCCGTAACAGAATCGTAACACACCAGTAAAACAAATGACACAAGAAAACGTTTCTTTTGCACACGAATTAATATAAGAACTTATGAATCAATTAAAAGCTCTATTTCTTTTTATTCTATTGGCTTGTAGTCTGAATATTACCGCGCAACGCATAAAAGGTAGTGACACGGTGTTGCCCGTATCACAAGAAACAGCCGAGATTTTCATGAAAGATGATCCCGACCGACGGGTAACCGTCACCGGCGGAGGAACCGGAGTGGGGATTTCCGCCCTGATGGACAACACAACAGATATCGCTATGGCTTCCCGTCCCATCAAATTCAGCGAAAAGATGAAACTGAAAGCCGCCAAACAGGAAGTGGAGGAGGTAATCATAGCGTATGATGCCCTGGCCGTCATTGTAAACCCGTCCAACCCTGTCAGCCAACTGACACGCCAGCAACTGGAAGCCATATTCCGCGGCAAGATAACCAATTGGAAACAGCTGGGGGGCCCTGATATGAAAATCATTGTCTATTCTCGCGAAACCTCTTCGGGAACTTACGAATTTTTCAAAGAAAGCGCCCTGAAGAACAAGAACTACATGAGCAGCAGCTTGTCCATGCCCGCCACCGGAGCCGTGATCCAGTCTGTAAGCCAGACCAAAGGTGCTATCGGCTATGTGGGACTGGCCTACTTGTCTCCCCGGGTGAAAGCCATTGCCGTTTCCTATGATGACGGCAAGCATTATGTACTGCCCAGCCTTGAAAACGGAAAGAAGAAACTTTACCCCGTAGTACGCCCTCTTTACTACTATTACAACGTAGCCAATAAGGAAAAAGTAACCCCGTTCATCGAGTATATCCTGTCGCCCCAGGGGCAAAATATTATAAAAAACGGTGGATATATTCCTGTGAAATAAAGGATATCCCAAAAAGAATGCGTACTTTTGCAGCAAAAGTGTAAAATTGATATCACAATGACTGAAATGAACGCTACAGAAGCTACAGAGAAGAAAAGTCTGAACTTCATTGAACAGGCAGTTGAGAACGACCTGAGAGAAGGTAAAAACGGAGGGAAAGTACAAACCCGCTTTCCGCCCGAGCCGAACGGCTACCTGCACATCGGTCATGCCAAAGCCATCTGTCTGGATTTCGGGATAGCTGCACGCTATGGTGGCGTATGTAACTTGCGTTTTGACGACACCAACCCGACCAAAGAAGATATGGAATACGTGGAAGCCATCAAGGAGGACATCCAATGGCTCGGATTCCAGTGGGGAAACGAATATTATGCATCCGACTACTTCCAGCAATTATGGGATTTCGCCGTCAATCTGATAAAGGAAGGAAAGGCTTATATAGACGAACAGAACTCAGAACAAATCGCGGCACAAAAAGGCACTCCCACCCAACCCGGAACCGAGAGCCCTTACCGCAACCGTCCCATCGAGGAAAGCCTGGAACTGTTCAACAAAATGAACAGCGGTGAAATAGAAGAAGGCAAAATGGTGCTCCGTGCCAAAATAGACATGGCAAGCCCCAACATGCACTTCCGCGACCCTATTATTTATCGTGTGGTAAAGACTCCGCACCACCGTACAGGCGAAACCTGGAAAGCATACCCCATGTATGACTTCGCACACGGACAGAGCGACTATTTTGAAGGAGTGACCCATTCGCTGTGTACCCTGGAGTTCGTACCCCACCGTCCGTTGTACGACCTGTTCGTGGACTGGGTAAAAGAGGGTAAAGATCTGGACGACAACCGTCCTCATCAGTATGAGTTCAACAAACTGAACCTGAACTACACCTTGATGAGCAAGCGTAACCTGCTGATTCTGGTAAAAGAACATCTAGTAAACGGTTGGGACGACCCCCGTATGCCGACTCTCTGCGGTTTCCGCCGTCGCGGCTACTCGCCCGAGTCCATCCGCAAATTTGTAGACAAGATAGGTTATACCACTTACGATGCCCTGAATGACTTCGCCCTGCTGGAAAGCGCTGTCCGCGAAGACTTGAACAGCCGTGCCACCCGTGTATCGGCAGTCATCAATCCGGTGAAACTGATCATTACCAACTATCCCGAAGGACAGGTGGAGGAAATGGAAGCTGTCAACAACCCGGAAGATCCGTCGGCAGGCACACACACCATCGAATTCAGCCGCGAGTTGTGGATAGAACGCGACGACTTCATGGAAGATGCCCCGAAGAAATATTTCCGTATGACTCCGGGACAGGAAGTGCGTCTGAAAAGCGGATACATCGTGAAATGTACAGGCTGCAAGAAAGACGACAACGGCAACGTGGTGGAGGTATATTGCGAATACGATCCCGACAGCAAAACAGGAATGCCGGGCAGCAACCGCAAAATCAAAGGTACGATCCACTGGGTAAGCTGTGCACACTGTCTGCCTGCCGAAGTACGCCTGTATGACCGCCTGTGGAAAGTGGAGAACCCGCGTGATGAGATGGCCGCTATCCGCGAAGCAAAGAACTGCGACGCACTGGAAGCCATGAAAGAAATGATCAACCCCGATTCGTTGAATGTATTAACCAACTGCTATGTAGAAAAATATCTGGCCGATGCCAAACCGCTGGATTACTTGCAGTTCCAACGCATCGGTTATTTCAATGTGGACAAAGACTCTACACCAGAAAATCTGGTGTTCAACCGCACCGTATCTTTAAAAGATACCTGGAGCAAAATTAATAAATAAAAACAAGCTTATGAACTATGACATGTCTTCTTACTTTGAAGACCCGGAATTTAAAGAAGCATTAGCAAGATACGAGGGTATGGTGGAAAACCATACCCCCGCTTATTTTGAAGCTGATGAACTGACCGATATCGCCGAATATTACGCCTCAAAAGGAAGACATAAAGACGCTGACAAGGCCATAGACCTTGCAATCCAATTGCACCCCGATAACACGGACGCCCTGATTTTCCGGGCACGTTCCTTGATGCTGCTAGGAAAAAAAGAAGAAGCCCAAATGGTGATGCAGCTCATCAACAACCCTGCCGACCGTGAATTCAGATTCCTGCAAGCCGACCTGCTGATAGAGGAGGAACACATGGAAGAGGCCGATAAGATATTACAACAACTGGCCATGGACGAGGAGTATGAACTGGATACGCTGCTGGACATCATTCTGAACTACGTTGACGTCAACCAGAAAGAATACGCCAAGAAGTGGATCGACTGCCTGTTTGCCCATTTCGACATGCAAACCCTGCCGGAAACCAACCAACGTCTTCGCGACGTGCTGTGCGATTATTACAGTACTTTCAACAAACCGAAGTTGGCTATCCCTTACCTGAACATGACTCTGAACGAGTTTCCCTATTCCGTTCAGCATTGGAACGAACTGGGTAAATGCTATCTGCAACAAGAGCAATACGAAAACGCGCACGAGGCTTTCGATTTCGCATTAGCCATTGATGAAAACAACACAGAGACATTGACCTTGAAAGCATTCCTTTACAGCCAGACAGCAAATATCAAGGAATCTATCAACTATTATCTCCGTCTGGAAAAGGCGACAGAGAAGAAGCCTCCCGTTTATATGGCATTGGCCGGTCTCCACTTCGAGATGAAGGATTACGAAACCGCCATGAAGTATACACAAAAGCTGCTAAAACAGAAACAGGAGATAACTGCATTCGAGCTAACCGATATATATAGTATCGCAGCCCTCTGTCATGTAGCCCTGGGACATCCTGAAGAGGGATATATGTATCTGGACCAAGTGCTGAAGCAGAACGGGAACGATGCGGAAACACGTATCTATGCCGGACAGTTTTTCACGATAATGGCAGGCAGCAAGGACATCAGCGAGGAGGAAAGAAAGAATAATATCGACAAGGCGGAGGAACAATTCAACCTCGCCCTGGAATTCACCCCGAAAGAGGAACGGATGGATATTTTGTTCAAAATCGGATCCAAATACTTCGATGAACATCTCTTTGAATATGCCAACCGGTATTTTGAGCAAATAAACAAAGAATTCCCCCACAACGCCCATAGCACTTATTTCTTTCTGATTTATGGCTATCTTTATTTACAGCAACCAGGTCCGTTCATACACTATCTGGCTAAAATCAATAAAGAACTTCCTGATACGTATGCAGCTCTGGGAGTTGATGAAAACGCACAGTTTCCCGACCAGTTATTCAACGAAGCGATACGCGTAATCAAGGACGATATCAGCAAAGGCAAGCTAAACTTAAACAATTATTTATAATTATTTTATGGAATCAGTTGCATTTATTCAATGGTGTCTGGACCACCTGAATTATTGGACAATTACGTTATTAATGGCCATCGAGAGCTCTTTTATCCCCTTCCCCTCGGAAGTGGTAGTGCCGCCCGCCGCCTATAAGGCTGCCGGAGGAAACAGTGACCTGAATGTATTTCTGGTAGTTATATTTGCGACCATCGGAGCCAATATAGGAGCCATCATCAATTATTATATAGCCTATTTCGTAGGCCGTCCGCTGGTTTATAAATTTGCGAACAGCCGCTTCGGGCACATGTGTCTGATTGATGAAGCCAAGGTTCAGAACGCGGAACACTACTTTGACAAGCACGGGGCACTCTCCACCTTTATCGGACGTCTTATTCCTGCCGTCCGCCAGCTTATCTCCATTCCTGCCGGTCTGGCCAAGATGAAATTATCCACTTTCCTGCTGTACACAACGCTGGGAGCAGGTATCTGGAATGCCATCCTGGCAGCCATCGGTTACTATCTGCAATCAGTGGTTCCCGAAGAGCAGTTATTGAGTACCGTAACCGAATACAGTCACGAGTTAGGATATTGCTTCATTGCTATCGGTGTTTTAGTGGTAGGTTTCTTGATTTACAAAGGAAGAAAATAAAAAAGAATGAACTTTTTTCCATTTAAATTTGTTATCATTACAGTATCGAACTAAAATATAATAAAATTATGGCAAAAACAGCATTTAAAGGAACACCGGTAACACTAGCCGGAGAATTTGTGAAAGCAGGAACCTCAGCTCCGGAATTTACATTGGTAAAAGGAGATTTGAGCAATTATACATTAAAAGACGGGAAGGGCAAATATCTGATTCTGAACATTTTCCCCAGTATGGATACCGGCGTGTGCGCTACTTCCGTACGCAAGTTCAACCAGCTGGCTGCAAACCAGCCCAATACGGTGGTGTTGGCAATCTCTAAAGACCTGCCATTCGCCCAGGGACGCTTCTGCACTACTGAAGGCATCACCAACGTTATTCCTTTGTCTGATTATCGCTATACTTCCGATTTCGCTGAAAAGTATGGTGTATTGATGACTGATGGTCCTTTGGCTGGATTATTGGCACGCTCGGTTGTAGTGATTGACCCGGAAGGAAAAGTGGTTTATACCGAACTTGTTCCCGAAATAACCCAGGA
>ERZ859967.1160-NODE-1160-length-12831-cov-1.931669_pt1 | contig 12831 bp, 9 predicted proteins | sample MGYA00510115_ERZ859967 | MGnify/ENA primary metagenome ERZ859967 (study PRJEB30046, sample SAMN00715171) | human gut metagenome | study: EMG produced TPA metagenomics assembly of the A metagenome-wide association study of gut microbiota in type 2...
AGGAAAAGAAAGACGGTCGCTATCTGCGTCGCGAATTCTCATACTCTAAGTTCCAGCAAACTATGATTCTACCGGATAATGTAGACAAAGAGAAAATTGCTGCATCTGTAGAACATGGCGTTCTAAATATCGAACTTCCGAAACTCTCTGAAGAAGAAGTAAAGAAGCCAAATAGACAAATCGAAATAAAGTAATACAGTAACCACTTACTATTCACCGGAGACGGTGATGAAAAGGATCAAAAACAGCTCTCTCCCTTAAAGGGAAACGAGCTGTTTTTTTATTGTCTTTGCAGGCAATGCCGCCTTATTAACATAACATACCCACAGGGTTTTCGGACTGACCCCTTATTATCTTCAGTTGTTCTTCCGATAACTAATTACCGCCCAACTATTAAACACGACTGCAAAAAGCAACAATATTCCGAACTGCGGCAGCAAATCAAAGAAACCACTCCCCTTCAGATATATCATTCGCATCACCTCCATAAAATACTTCAAAGGATTGAATATCGTTATTATTTGTGCCCATTCCGGCATGCTGCTAACGGGGGTAAACAAACCGCTCATCAAAATCACCACCAACAAACAGAACCACATAACAAACATTGATTGCTGCATCGTTGCTGAATAGTTGGAAATGACTAGTCCGAAGCCGGACATCACCAAAACAAAAAGAACCGCGAAAAAGTAAATCAACAGAAAATGCCCGACAGGTACTATGCCATAAATTAACCAGGCTAATATGAAACACACCGTCAGCACCAGAAAACCAATCAGCCAATAAGGCAAGAGCTTTGCCAGAATAAAGACAAACTTCGGAACCGGAGTCACATTGATTTGCTCTATTGTCCCCACTTCCTTCTCGCTAACCACATTCAACGCAGGCAAGAAACCACAAATCAAAGTCAACAACATGACCATCAATGCCGGAATCATATAGAGCTTATAGTTCAGATTCGGATTAAACAATCCCTGCGTATCAACCTGTATGGAAGGGAAAGTGCCGGAAACGGTAGCTGCTTCGGGATGTTCCGAACGTAGTTCGGCTGCATAATCATTAATGATAGAAGACAAATAAGAACTGCCCAGACCACCTTTCGTTCCATTCACGGCATTGGCCGCTATCAATACATGAGCATCCTCTCCATTCATCCAATCCCGTTCCAAATGCCTTGGAATTTCCATCACAATATCAGCCGTTCCAATTTCAATGTTTCGAAGACCTTCTTCATACGAGGCCGGTACTTCTACCAAGCGAAAGTAAGTGGAGGCAGCAATCTTATTCACTAAACGTTGTGAAATAGCCGAATGGTCATTATCCACAATATTCAGCTGTATATTCTTGATTTCCAGATTTACCGCCCAAGGCATCAATAGCATAATCATGCATGGAAATACAAGAATCAATTTCGGAAGAAACGAATTGCGAAGCAATTGTTTAAACTCTTTTTCTATCAGGAACTTTATCATAAATAATTCTTCAATTTGCTGATATGTTTATATGTCAATGCCATGTAGTATAACACAGCCAATTGGCACATTAACATATTATTCTTATCTACTCCAATCTATACTTGAATTTCTTGATACTGATCGTAATAAGTACCGTCGCCATTAATAATAAGATGCCAATCTCCTTATATACCAATACAACAGGTACTCCTTCAATCATCAACTTTCGCACAGCCTGAATATACCAACGTGCCGGAAGTATATCCGAAATCCACTGAAGTATCAACGGCATACTCTCAATAGGGAAAATCATCCCCGATAAAAGCATCGTGGGCATCATCAACATCAAACCGGAAACCAGCATGGCCGCAACCTGTGTACGCGTGACTGATGAAATCAATAAGCCCAACGCCAAGGATACGAAGATAAACAACAAAGAGACGGTTATCAACCAGAACAAACTTCCTACTACCGGAACATCCAGCACAAAGACCGAAAGTAAAAGAATTGTTATCAGATTGACAAACGACAACACAAAATAAGGCACAGCCTTTGCCAAAATAATAAATAGTGGCTTCACAGGCGAAACCAGTAATACTTCCATGGTCCCCGTCTCTTTTTCACGAACGATGGAAATCGAGGTCATCATAGCGCAAATCAGCATCAAGATCAACCCCATTACCCCCGGAACAAAGTTATAAGCACTCTTCATTTGCGGGTTATACAACAGTTTTATATCCGACGTTAAACGGGCAGCCGACATATTGGGCGGCATCATTTCCTGACCTACCATAGAAACAATTCCCGTCGCATAATTAACCTGTGAAGTCGACATATTCGGATCTGTTGCATCTACTACCAGCTGCACATGAGCATCACCCGTATAGAGATCATCTATAAAACGTTCGCTAAAAACAATCGCCATATCAACCTTATTCTTCAGAAAAGCAGCTTCCATTTCCTGGGGCGAATGAAAACGTGCAGTAACGGTGAAGTACTCACTGGCGTCCAAACGATCAATTATTTTTCGTGTCACCACATCATTAGAAGGATCGAGCACCGCCAACCGGACATTTTTCACCTCTGTACTGATGGCAAAACCGAATAGTATAATTTGTACAACCGGCATCCCCAACAAAATCAGCATGGTTCGCCGGTCACGGAAAATATGATAAAATTCCTTCTTTACAAAAGCTATAAACTGTCTCATAATCAATCTGCTTTGCGCACCGCACCGCGGGCTAATTGCTGAAAAACATCATCCATCGTTTCCGCACCGAATTGCTGCTTCAGACGGGCAGGTGTATCAAGAGCTTTAATCTGACCGTCCACCATGATAGATATCCGGTTACAATATTCCGCTTCATCCATATAATGGGTAGTGACAAATATGGTGATTCCCTGGTCGGCTGCCTGATAAATCAATTCCCAGAACTGCCTTCTCGTAGCGGGATCTACTCCACCCGTCGGCTCATCCAGAAAAACAATTCTCGGCTCATGGAAGATTGAAACTGAAAAAGCCAATTTCTGCTTCCACCCCACCGGAAGACTCTTCACCAGAGTATCCCGCTCGGCAGCAAGCCCCAGGCGATCCAACAATTCTTCTGTCTTCCGCTCTATTTCTTGCTCTTTCATCCCATAAATCCCGGCAAACAGACGGATATTCTCCCACACTTTCAGGTCTTCATATAGCGAAAACTTTTGGCTCATATAGCCGATATGCTTCTTTACTTGTTCAGCTTCCCGGAAAATATCATATCCTGCCACCTTTCCGATGCCCGATGTCGGTTTGCTCAATCCGCAAAGCATGCGCATGGCCGTAGTCTTTCCGGCTCCATTAGCACCCAAAAAGCCAAATATCTCTCCCCGGTTCACCTGAAAGGAGATATGATCTACCGCTGTAAAATTGCCAAAACACTTTGTCAGCTGCTCCACTTCAATGACCGGAGCGGTTCTATGTCTCACCTCCTCCCGTTCTAAAGAAGGAGGACAAAGGATGGACGCAAATTGCTGAAGAATACGCTCGGGGGTATCAATGCCATGAATCTTTCCATGATTGATAAAAGCAATCCGGTCACATTGCCGGGCTTCATCCATAATGGGAGTAGAAACAACAATGGTAATACCCTGTTCCCGCAAGTTCCGAAGCATTTGCCAAAATTCCTTGCGCGACACAGGATCCACTCCGGTAGTGGGTTCATCCAGAAATAAAATATCCGGTTTATGAATCAAAGCGCAGCTCAATGCCAGTTTCTGCTTCATACCACCCGACAAAGCCCCTGCCCTTCTTTTCCTGAACGGTTCTATCTGCTGATAGATATCTTTAATTAAATCATAGTTCTCCTGAACAGTCGTATGGAATACGGTTGCGAAAAACTCCAGATTCTCCTCTACTGAAAGATCCTGGTAAAGTGAAAAACGACCGGGCATATATCCAACCTTCGTACGAATCTGTTTATAATCTGTTGCCACATCCAGTCCACCGATCGTGGCCGTTCCCTTATCTGCCAGCAGCAAAGTAGTCAGAATACGGAATAAGGTACTCTTACCGGCACCGTCAGGACCTATCAGCCCAAAGATCTCTCCCCGTTCTACCACAAAAGAGACCTCTTTCAGCGCTTCCACCGTTCCATAGCTCTTGCCGACTTCTTTCACAACCACTATGGGTACATCCTTCTCCATCTCCCTGACTTTAATTTTTAATCTTCATTCTTTAATTTTACTCCGCCATACATACCAATCTTCAACGCTCCGTCATTCTTCACCGCAATCTTCACCGCATAGACCAGATTAGCACGTTCATTCTTCGTCAGAATTGTTTTGGGAGTGAATTCCGAACGATCGGAAATCCATGTCACTTCCCCCGGATAAGCTTTCTGCTCCGAGTTGCCATAGTCAGCATACACAGTCACTTGATCTCCCAGTTTCACTTTTGATAACTGTTCGGAAGTGATGTAAGCCCTCAAATACATACGATCCACTTCGCCCACCTTAAATAAAGGCTTGCCGATAGCCGCCAATTCACCGGCTTCCGCATATTTAGCCAACACCGTCCCTTCGATAGGTGACTGGATATGACATTTATCCAATTGATCCTCCACTTGCGCTACCTGTATAGCAACCGAATTGCCTTGTTCTGTAAGGCTATTCGTACTATTACGCAACGATGATTCCTGTGCAACGAGCTGCCGTTCGAGTAATTTGACTTGCGCGTCCCAATCATCCAGTTGTTTTTGATTGGCCGCACCTGCAGCAAGCAAGTTTTCCACCCGTTTCCTCTCACGCTCTGCCGTGACAATTTGCTGTTTGGTAGCGGCAATCTGTTTGGCAAGATCAGGACGCTGGTTTTCTACCGATTTCATACTGGCTTCCAATTGCAGTTTCTTTAAATACAATTGTACCGTATCTACCAACCCGATCTCCTCACCCGCTTTCAGCTTTGTTCCCTCTTCTACTTCCAGTCGTAGCAATTTTCCGGCAGCCTCGGCGGACACTATTACTTCCGTAGCTTCAAATGTACCGGTTGCGTCATAATCAGGTGTTCCATTTTCACAGGCAGATAACATCATCAGCGTTATCCCCCACATTCCTATTTTTGTTATTCTTTTCATATCCGGAGAAGTTATATTAATCATTTATTGTATATTTCAATTGATAAATTCCCATTAACCGTTGAATCTCATGCATAGTTTTCGACTGACGCGCCAAGCTCTCATTAGTCAGTTCACGTAACATTTCAGTCACGGTCAATGTTCCATTTGCCACCTTTGCTTCGGCAGCTTTACGGATATTTGTACGCAACCGGATTATTTCATCATCATCCCGCATTTGCTTCTCCAAAGAATGGATAGCCTGATCCTGCTGCGTCATTTCCAGTCTTGTATTGAAAAGGAATACATCCCGGTTATTATCCAGTTGCTGCCTTTTCTTCTCGATCACCCGACGGGTTCAAAGTATACAGACTACCGAAATTCCATGAAAGCCGGACACCTGCCATATAATAAGGAGAGAATTCATTCTTCAGCATATTCAATCCGGGATTCCCGTATGCTCCCTGTACAAACAGTCCGAACTGCGGAAGATGACGCACATTCAAAGCCTTCTCCTGCACTTGCAGTCCGGCTCCCTGTGCATCAAACAAAGCCAACTCCGGCCGACGAATCTCACTGACAGCCGAAACCGTACTTTGAGGTACAGGTTTCTCCAGCACCGTCTCCGGAGACAGTGCTTCTCCTACCAACAGCGAAAGCATTTTCAAATAAGCTGCCCGTGATGATATTAAATCCACTCTTTTCTGTTTTGTATTCAGCTGCTCCACTTTCACTGCATCCAAATCAGCTTGATTGGCTATTCCATTTTCCACATAAGCAGTAATCTGACGATAATTTCTCTCTAACTCATCTTGTAACAATGTATTCTGTTTGATTTGCTCGTCCAGCAGGAGAATTCCAAAATAAAGATCATTCACGCGGTTATTCAGCGCATACATATCTACATTCAGTTTTTCTTTCTCCACTTCAGCCTCTGCAATCGTCTGCTTCTTCTGCATACGGATTCCTCCCCCGTCCCATATCTTCTGTTGCAATTCCAACATGACCTGATATTGGTCTTTGGGCAATCCTTTTAAATCTACTCCGGGAAGTTTTACCGGAATTTCTGTGACATCACTTTGATAAGAGGCCTTAGCCGAAAGAGCAAATTGAGGTAAATATCCCTTGGCTGCATTTTCCAGATTATATTCCTTTGTCTTCTCCACTAAACCATACTGATGTACCAGCGGATAATTGTCCTGCGTCTTCCGCTGACATTCTTCCAATGTAATCTGCGCATACGCTCCTGCTACATACAGTAAAAAGGAGAAACTGAAAATCATTCTTTTCATATCCATTATTTCTTTGGTTTCTTCGAAAGACAAAGATAGGGATTTCCTGAATACAGTCACTCTCTATGAGTTGGCAAAATGTTCTGAAGAGATAATGGATAAAATGATGAGAAAAATTAAAGAAAAAGTAGCCTAAAATTGCTTTTATGTAATTTATAAGTTACCTTTGTAAAATGAAAGTAAGAGAAGTCATAACATATAAAGAATATTTTGATGATTTTTTCAAGAAACAACCACAGAAGGTTCGCGATAAAATCATCAAAGTGCTAGATATTATCGAGCAGATAGACCGAATCCCAACGACATATCTAAAATACATAGAAGGTACTAATGGACTATTTGAGGTTCGCGTGCAACTAGGCAATAATATCTTCCGCATTTTTTGTTTCTTTGACGGTAATAAATTGGTTGTTTTGTTAAGTGGCTTTCAGAAAAAGACACAAAAAACACCACCAGAAGAAATAAAAAGAGCAGAACGGCTTATGACCGACTATTATAAAGAAAAAGAAAAGGAGATTTTAGAATGAATACAAAGACATTAGACCAAATTAAAAATGAGTATTACGGTGAAGTTGGAGCACCGGAACGAGACAGGCTTGAGCGAGAACTTGAGGCTTTGCGCATTGGCTTTATGATACGAAGTGCCAGAGAAAAATTAGAGATGACACAAGCAGAGCTTGCAAGTCGCATTGACAAGAAACGTACATTCATATCAAAAGTTGAAAACGATGGAGAAAATATTACTCTCAAAACATTATTTGATATTGTAGAACGTGGACTTGGTGGAAAATTAAATATCGAAGTGCAATTATAAAAATAATGCCGGAGTGCTTAACTCCGGCTTTCAATTGAATATCAAACGAATGACAGGAATGACACCACACGAATATCAGCAAACGAAATAATCTTTATTTCGAGAACTCTTTAATCCGTTGTTCCTCTTCCAATTTACAAATCAGTAATGTATTATCTTTCTCCGCGATGATATATCCATCCAGTCCTTGAACGACAACTCGTTTTTCTTCGCTGGCATGCACAATACAATTCTTACTGTCATACAAACGTATATCGGTTCCTACCGTAGCATTTCCCGATTTATCCTGTGGCAAAAGACCGCGAAGTGCTCCCCATGTGCCTAAGTCCGACCAGCCGAAAGAAGCCGGTAACACGTAAATTGCCTCCGCTTTTTCCATCACCGCATAGTCGATAGAAATACTTTCGCAAGTCGGGAACAACTTTTTGATTGTTTCATTTTCTTTTTCCGTATAGAAATCCGGGAAAATACGGTCAAAAATCTGTGCGATACCCGGAGCATATACACGCATCACGGAAGTGATAGTACGCACGTTCCACACAAAGATTCCCGCATTCCAGAAGAAATTACCTTCCGCCAAATACTTTTCTGCTGTCTCTTTATCGGGTTTTTCCTTGAATGCGTCTACTGTATAAATTTCTTTATCTGTTTGAAGCTGGTTGGCAGCAGCAATATATCCGTAGCCTGTCTCCGGACGAGTCGGTCGAATACCTATTGTGACAATAGCACTGCTATCATCCGTAAAACGAAGTGCTTTCTCCATCACTCTACGGAACTCGCCCGTATCGATGACTAATGCATCCGAAGGAGTTACTACAATGTTAGCATGGGGATGCTTCTTTTTGATTTTCCAGCAAGCAAATGCGATACAAGGTGCAGTATTTCGTGCACAAGGTTCCGCTAAAATATTACTTTCCGGAATTTCCGGCAACTGCTCCCGAACAATATCAATGTATTTTTCAGAAGTTACCACCCACATATTTTCCCTGGGGCAAACACCATCAAACCGGTCTGCCGTCAATTGAATCAGTGACCGGCCACATCCCATTACATCAATAAATTGTTTAGGACATTCCGGAGTGCTCATCGGCCAGAAACGGCTCCCTATGCCACCAGCCATTATTACAACATGATTATCCATACCTATCATCCTCCTGTAAAAAAAAATATTATTTAAATAAGCGCGCAAGTTACATTAAAATGTCCAAAACAGCAAATAAAGACCAAGAGTATTTAATTTTCCAACTGAATAATCGAATAATTGTATTTCTACAATAATAGACAAAGGCCGCTCTCGAATAATAAGAACGACCTTTGTCTTTTCATTTCAATAAAATATAATCATCTTATTTATATTCTGCCCAGCTCTTGATAGCTATATCATCCACACTCATTGTACAGAAAGCATTGATAAATGCACTAGCCAGACGAGCGTTCGTAATCAATGGTACATTCAAATCAATGGCAGCACGACGGATTTTATACCCATTACTTAATTCTCCGGCAGTCAAGTTCTTTGGTATATTGACTACCATATCTATTTCCTTACTATGAAGCATCTCCAACGCCTGCGGATGTCCCTCTTCACTCGGCCAATAAACATGAGTACTCTCAATACCGCTCTCGGCAAGCGCTTTATGTGTACCGCCCGTCGCAAAGAGTTTATATCCCTTATTCACCAACATACGGGCTGCATCCATCATATCGGCTTTCTGTTTCATGGTACCCGTGGAAAGCAAGATATTCTTTTTCGGAATACGATAGCCTACAGAAAGCATTGCTTTCAATACAGCACAAGAAGTATCCATACCAATACAACCTACTTCACCGGTGGAAGCCATATCTACTCCCAACACCGGATCGGCTTTCTGCAAACGGTTGAAGGAGAATTGGGAAGCCTTGATTCCCACATAGTCCAGTTCGAAAAGATTCTTTTCCGGTTTTTCGACAGGCAGGCCAAGCATAACTTTGGTTGCCAGTTCAATAAAGTTAATCTTCAGTACCTTGCTGACAAATGGGAAAGAACGACTGGCACGCAAGTTACATTCAATCACCTTGATATCATTGTCTTTTGCCAAATACTGAATATTAAACGGACCGGAGATATTCAAAGCCTTGGCAATCTCACGGCTGATACGCTTAATACGACGAACAGTTTCTACATATAGCTTCTGTGGCGGGAACTGAATAGTCGCGTCACCGGAGTGTACTCCCGCAAATTCGATATGCTCACTAATAGCGTATGCCACAATTTCGCCATTCTGCGCCACGGCATCCATTTCTACTTCCTTGGCATGTTCAATAAACTGACTTACTACTACCGGATGTTTTTTCGAGACATTGGCTGCCAGTTTCAGGAAACGTTCCAGTTCTTCCTGATTGGAACAAACATTCATTGCAGCTCCCGAAAGCACGTATGACGGACGGACAAGTACAGGAAAACCTACTTCTTCAACAAACTCCTGAATATCATCCATAGATGTTAATTCACGCCAACGGGGCTGATCCACACCGATACGGTCGAGCATGGCAGAGAATTTCTCACGGTCTTCAGCGTTGTCAATGCTCTTGGCACTTGTGCCAAGGATATTGATATTCTGTGCATCCAGACGCAAAGCAAGATTATTTGGAATCTGACCACCGGTAGATACAATTACTCCATGCGGATTCTCAAGCTCCAGAATATCCATCACGCGTTCGAAAGTCAATTCGTCGAAGTACAAGCGATCGCACATATCATAGTCCGTAGATACGGTTTCAGGATTATAGTTAATCATCACGCTGCGCCATCCTTCTTTACGAATAGTATTTAAAGCCTGCACACCGCACCAGTCAAATTCTACGGAAGAACCGATACGATAAGCACCAGACCCTAATACGACAATGGATTTATGGTCGCCCAAGTAATGAACATCATTTGCCACACCGCTATAAGTAAGATACAGATAATTGGTTTGTGCCGGATATTCGGCTGCCAAAGTATCGATCTGCTTCACTACCGGAAGAATACCCGCCTCTTTACGATGTTTGCGGACATAAAGAATACCATCCTCCATATCACCTTCGTAGCCGATGGCACGGGCAACCTGGAAATCAGAGAAACCTTGAACCTTGGCTTTACGAAGCAGTTCGTTTGGCAGATCGGCTATTTGTTTGTGATTATTTCCCCAGCTATGCAGTTCTTCGGAAGTCTGCATGATATTCATCAATTTCTGAAGGAACCATTTATCAATCTTAGTCAGTTCGTGTACCTGATCGATGGTGTAGCCGGCACGAAAAGCCTTCGAGATAACAAAAATACGTTTATCAGTCGGTTCGCGCAAAGCCTTGTCGATGTCGGAAATAACTAGCTCCTTGTTTTCTACAAATCCGTGCATTCCCTGTCCGATCATGCGGAGCCCTTTCTGGATAGCTTCTTCAAAAGTGCGACCGATAGCCATCACCTCACCGACAGATTTCATAGAAGATCCCAATTCTTTATCTACACCGTGGAATTTACCCAAATCCCAACGTGGAATCTTACATACAACATAATCCAGTGCCGGTTCGAAGAAAGCAGAAGTAGTCTTTGTTACAGAGTTCTTCAGGTCGAAGAGTCCGTAACCCAGTCCCAATTTGGCCGCAACGAAAGCCAGCGGATAACCCGTTGCCTTAGATGCCAAAGCCGATGAACGGGAAAGACGGGCATTTACTTCAATCACCCGATAATCTTCGGATTCGGGGTCGAAGGCATATTGTACATTACATTCGCCCACAATACCGATGTGGCGGATGATACGTATTGCCAGTTCCCGAAGTTTATGATATTCTTTGTTCGTAAGCGTTTGTGACGGAGCAATAACGATAGATTCACCGGTATGAATACCCAGCGGGTCGAAGTTTTCCATATTACAAACGGTGATACAGTTGTCGAAACGGTCACGTACCACTTCATATTCCACTTCTTTCCAACCACGAAGAGATTTTTCCACTAATACCTGCGGAGAGAAAGAGAACGCTTTTTCTACAAGAATATCCAGTTGCTCTTCGTTATCACAGAAACCGGAGCCCAAGCCACCCAATGCATACGCAGCACGAACAATTACGGGATAACCCAGTTCTTTTGCTGCGCGACGCGCATCTTCCGCATTTTCTACGGCTTCACTCTTAATGGTCTTTACATTGATTTCATTCAATTTCTGAACGAAAAGTTCACGGTCCTCGGTATCCATAATGGCTTGTACCGGAGTACCAAGAACTTTTACATTATATTTTTCAAGAATACCTTCCTTATACAATGCCACTCCACAGTTCAAGGCTGTCTGACCACCGAACGCCAGCATAATACCTTCCGGTTTTTCTTTCTGAATCACTTTCTCTACGAAATACGGAGTCACCGGGAGGAAGTAGATTTGATCCGCCACTCCTTCGGACGTCTGTACCGTAGCAATATTAGGATTGATAAGAATCGTTTCAATGCCTTCTTCTTTCAAGGCTTTGAGTGCCTGCGAACCGGAATAGTCAAACTCACCGGCCTCACCGATCTTCAGGGCACCGGAACCCAACAGCAATACTTTCTTTATATTTTCTTTCATGATAGTCGGTTATTTAAGCAGGTTTACAAATTCATCGAACAGGAATTCCGTATCCGTAGGACCACTTGCAGCTTCGGGATGGAACTGTGCAGAGAACCAAGGATTTTTCTTGTGTTTGATTCCTTCGTTAGAACCATCATTCATATTGATGAACAGCGGTTCCCAATCTGCCCCCAGCGTATTATTGTCTACCGCATAACCATGATTCTGCGAAGTAATAAAACAACGTTCCGTACCCACCATGCGTACCGGCTGGTTGTGGCTACGGTGTCCATATTTAAGTTTGTAAATCTTTGCCCCTCCGGCTTTCGAGAGCAACTGGTTGCCCATGCAGATTCCAAAGATGGGAAGTTTCTCGTTCGCCATTGCCTTGCGGATATTCTGCACAGCTGCGTCGCAGGTATCCGGGTCACCCGGGCCGTTGGAGATAAACAGCCCGTCAAATTCGAGTCCGTTAAAATCATAATCCCAAGGTACACGGATCACTTCTACACCACGCTTCAACAAGTAACGGATAATATTGGTTTTTACACCACAATCCACCAAAACAACTTTTTTAAGTTGAGAATTGAAAGTTGAAAGTTGAGAGTTAAGCTGCGCAATAGAAGTGCTAAGAGGAAAACATTGGGAGGTTCCATCAGGGAGATAGGAGATTATTTCTTTGCAGGAAACACGGTCTACGTAATTAACGGCAGCGTAATTGTCCATTGGCAATTGTCCATTGTCAATTTCCCCGACAATTTCATCGTCGAAGACGATACGTCCCATCATGACTCCGTGTTCACGAAGTATTTTGGTCAGTTCGCGCGTATCGATGCCTGTGATGCCCGGTACTTTCTCACGTTTCAGCCAGTCGCCAAGGCTTTCCACTGCGTTCCAGTGGCTGTACTCAGAAGAGTAGTCACTTACGATGATCGCTTCGGCATGAATCTTTTCACTTTCCATGAAAGTGGCGAGTCCGTTGGGTTCGATGGTAAAAGGAGGAACTCCGTAATTACCCACCAAAGGATAGGTAAGAGTCATCAACTGTCCGGCGTAGGAAGGGTCAGTAAGGCTCTCCGGATATCCGGTCATGGCGGTGTTGAAAACTACTTCGCCCGCCACCGG
>ERZ859967.1198-NODE-1198-length-12639-cov-1.581612_pt1 | contig 12639 bp, 11 predicted proteins | sample MGYA00510115_ERZ859967 | MGnify/ENA primary metagenome ERZ859967 (study PRJEB30046, sample SAMN00715171) | human gut metagenome | study: EMG produced TPA metagenomics assembly of the A metagenome-wide association study of gut microbiota in type 2...
ATATAATACGTTATACATGCTAAGTTTATAGCACATGTTTTGACCCCAACATCATAATATTTTGAAATAAATGTGGAAATTATGACACTTAATTTATTTAGTTTCTTTCCTTAATTATCTGTTATTAAATAAAAAATACAACGCATAACTTAATATAGTAAAGCGATATCGTGCAAAAGCAACAAAATATTGAAAATAAAAGATACGTTTGATATAATTTATCGAAGCACGTAAACCGAGAAAATCGTAGATTTTCGAGGCTGCATTGTGTTAATAGGAAACACGGAGGTACAGATATGAGCAGATACAGCAAAGAAGATATATTGAGAATTGTAGCTGAGGAAGATGTTGAGTTCGTGCGTCTGCAGTTCACAGACGCATTTGGCATTTTAAAGAATGTTGCAATCACATCAAGCCAGTTGAAAAGAGCACTGGATAATAAGATTATGTTTGACGGAGCTTCCATAGATGGCTTTGTCCGTATAGAGGAGTCGGATATGTATCTGTATCCGGATCTTGACAGCTTTACGATTTTTCCCTGGAGACCACAGCAGGGTAAGGTGGCGAGACTTATATGTGACGTTTGTAAGCCGGATGGTACACCTTTTGAGGGTGATCCAAGATATATATTAAAGAGAGTATTGAAGGAAGCAGCCGATATGGGCTATACCTTCAACGTCGGACCGGAATGTGAATTTTTCCTTTTTGCATCGGATGAATCGGGCAGGCCTACAACCGACTCTGATGAGCAGGCGGGATATTTTGACCTTGGACCTAACGATTACGGTGAGAATGCAAGACGTGACATGGTGTTGACTCTTGAGGATATGGGCTTTGTGATAGAGGCGTCGCACCATGAGGCGGCTCCTGCACAGCATGAGATAGATTTTAAATATGATGAGGGGCTTAAGGTGGCAGACGATATAATGACCTTCAAGCTTGTTGTAAAGACGATCGCAAAGAGGCACGGAATGTATGCGACCTTTATGCCGAAGCCTAAGTACGGCATGAACGGCTCGGGAATGCACATTAATATGTCACTCTCAAAGGATGGAAAGAATGTGTTCTGTGACCCGGAGGATAAGCTTGGACTGAGTGAGACGGCATATCAGTTCATAGCCGGAATATTAGAGCATGTAAAGGGCATAACAGCTATAGCGAACCCTCTTATCAATTCATATAAAAGACTTGTTCCGGGATATGAAGCACCTGTATATATAGCATGGTCAGCAAAGAACAGAAGTCCGCTTATAAGAATACCTGCATCAAGAGGAAATGGAACAAGAGTTGAGTTAAGAAATCCGGATCCTACAGCTAATCCATATCTCGTGCTGGCACTCTGCCTTGCAGCAGGACTTGATGGTATTAAGAACAAGATAGAAGTACCTGAGAGTGTTGACTGCAATATATATGAGATGACACCTGGCGAGAGAAGGGCAGCAGGAATAGAGAATATGCCGGCAGACCTTAAGGAAGCTGTTGACTGTCTTGTGGCAGATGAGTTTTTATGCAGCGTACTTGGAGAACATATTACAACCAAATATGTTGAAGCTAAGATGAAAGAATGGGAAAACTACACAACAAGAGTCTCACAGTGGGAAATTGATGAATATCTCTACAAGTATTGATTAAACATGGTAAAGCGTATGCTAAGTAGAAAAGGAGTTAATTGATGTCCACATTGATTGTAGCATTTCCCAAGTTAGAGGAGGCTAAAGCAGTAAGGAACCTTTTGATTCACAGAGGCTTCGATGTCGCTGTACCATGTACGAGTGGAGCACAGGCAATCAATCAGGCAGATACCTTGTCTGATGGAATAATAATATGCGGATATAAGCTGTCAGATAATATGGTTTATACTGAATTATATGAATATAAGCCAAAGAGCTTTGAGATGTTGTTAGTTGCGTCCCAGAACAGATGGGAAGATTGTCAGGACAATGGAATTGTATGTGCGGCAATGCCAATAAAGGTTAATGACCTTGTGTCAACTATAGAGATGATGCTTCAGGCACAGATAAGGCGTAGAAGGAAATTAAGGTCACAGCCAAGAAAGAGAAGTCCGGAAGAACAGAAGATAATTGATGATGCAAAGCATCTGCTTATGGAAAGAAATAATATGACAGAGCAGGATGCGTTCAGGTATATCCAGAAGTGTAGTATGGATAGCGGCAATACTATGGTTGAGTCAGCAACGATGGTGTTAAGTATATATGCAGATGTGTAGGGACAGAAGAGTAGTTAAGGTATATATCAGTAAGGCTTTGAATACCTCCTGAGACTGACACTACAGCAGAATATAGAAATATTATATTAGGTGTGAGAAGAATTATACTCAATAGGATAATCATTTTCACATAAAGAAATGGAGATTGATATGAAGTTTACAAAGATGCAGGGTGCAGGCAATGATTATGTATATGTGGATTGCACTAAGTTACCTCTGGCAAACCCATCAGAGGTGGCTGTAAGGGTAAGTGACAGACATTTTGGAATAGGTTCTGATGGACTTATACTTATAAAGCCATCTGATAAGGCAGACTTTTTTATGGAGATGTATAATGCAGATGGTTCACAGGGACAGATGTGCGGAAATGGAATAAGATGTGTAGGAAAGTACGTATATGACAATGGCCTTACAGATAAGACAACAGTCAATGTAGAGACATTGGCAGGGATTAAGATACTTAAGTTAAATGTTGGAGATGATGGCAAGGTAGCTTCTGTAGTAGTTAATATGGGAAAACCGGAACTTGAGGCTTCAAAGGTGCCTGTAGATGTTAATGCTTTAGTAGAATATAAGGCAGCTTACAGGAATACATATAAGAATGATGCCAAACTGTGTCCGCTTGCTGTTAAAGCACTTGATAATGTGGAAAATGCAGTTATTAATGAAGCAATACTGGTGGATGGAAAATCATATGATATAACAGGTGTATCTATGGGCAACCCACATGATATTGTATATCTTGATAACGATATAGATATAACAAAATTCGATATAGAAAAGGTTGGACCATACTTTGAGAATCATAAGGCATTTCCAGAAAGAATCAATACAGAGTTCGTACAGGTATTAGACAGAAAGACTCTTAACATGAGAGTGTGGGAGAGAGGTTCTGGTGAGACATTCGCATGTGGAACAGGAACATGCGCGACAGTTGTTGCTACAGTTCTTAATGGTATGTGTGACAGTAAGGATGTAACAGTTCACCTTCTAGGAGGAGACCTTAAGATAACATGGGATGAAGAAAGCGGGGATGTATATATGGAAGGTCCGGCAGCTACCGTGTTTACAGGAGAGATTGAATTATAGTTAAATAAAATGATACACTTCAGATACTGGCAGAATAATGGTCTGTAAAGGAGAAAGAGATATGATGACAGATATGAATATGAACGAATTCCTTAATGTGCTTTCATCAAAGGAACCAGTTCCAGGAGGAGGCGGTGCATGTGGTTATGTTGCAGCAGTTGGCATGTCACTTGGTAACATGGTTCTTGCACTTACAACAGGAAAGAAAAAATATGCCGAATATCAGGATGAAATTGAAAAACTTATAGTACGTGCAAATGACTTGACTAAAGAACTGGCAGAATGTATGGATAAGGATGCCAAAGCCTTCAAGCCTTTATCGGAGGCGTATGGTCTTCCTAAAGATACTGATGAGCAGTTAAAGCATCGTGAAGAGGTTATGGAAAGAGCGCTTATAGCAGCAAGTGAAGCACCACTTTCAATGATGGAGGTTATAGTTGAAGCTATTGGACTTATAGACAGGATATCTGTTATTGGAAGCAGGTTAGCTATAAGTGATGCGGGAGTAGGTGTACAGATGTGTAAGGCAGCACTCAACGGAGCTTCACTTAATGTATACATAAACACAAAACTTATGAAGGACACTGATGTGGCAGATGATATGAATACCAGGGCAGATGAACTTATCATCAGAGGTAATCAGATGGCAGATGAGGTGTATGACAGAGTTATGGATTGTGTGAGATAGCCAGACATATACTTTTCTTGCGCCATTAACGAACGAACAGCCATGCGAAGCAGGGCGAGATAGCGCACAGCGCGGGTTCGTGAGTGTATGGGTTGAGAAAGAGTAAATTAAGATATTATCACAACAAAATAAAATATATGGAGATAAATAATATGGAGATATTAAAAGGACTTCCAGTAGCTAATGCCATTAATGAAAAGCTTATGGAACAGGTTAAAAGTATAGAAGGTCCGCTTCCACATCTTGCTATTATAAGGGTTGGTGAAAGACCAGATGACTGCTCATATGAAAGAGGAGCTGTTAAAAAGATGGATAAGGTAGGAGTCAGATGTACAACATATACATTTGATGCTGATATAGATAATGAGACTTTTCAGGCTGAGTTCGATAAGATTAACGAGAATCCTGACATAGATGGTATTCTTATGTTAAGACCACTTCCAAAGCAGCTTGATGAAAAGCAGATTGAAAACAAAATAGATCCAAGAAAAGATCTTGATGGAATATCACCTCTTAACTTAGCTAAGGTATATGCTGGTGATGAGAGTGGATATGCACCATGTACAGCAGAGGCAGTCATTGAGATGTTGGATTATGCTGGTATTGATATAAAGGGTAAAAGGGTAACAGTTGTAGGAAGAAGTCTTGTTATAGGAAAACCTGTTTCTATGCTTCTTATGAAGCGCAATGCAACAGTTACAGTATGTCATACAAAGACAGTTGACATGGAAGGTACATGTAAGAACGCTGAGATACTTGTTGCGGCAGCAGGTTCTGCACGCATGATTAAGAAGGATTATGTAGCTGAGGGTGCCATTGTAGTTGATGTTGGCATTAATGTAGATGAGGAAGGAAATCTGTGTGGAGATGTTGATTTTGACACTATCACAGATATTGCAGCAATTGCAACACCTGTTCCAGGTGGAGTTGGTTCAGTTACTACATCTGTGCTTGCAAAGCATCTTGTTAAGGCAGCTATGGCACGTTAGTTGTATGTATGAGTTGTGCAGAATATAGCGATGAATATTGTGCAGAATATCATACGGAATATATGTATGTCGAATATACAAAAGTTAATATTGGAGGTTTTGTTTTGAAAGAAAGAGAAACGTTTGGATCGCGACTAGGTTTCATCCTTGTGTCAGCCGGGTGCGCAGTAGGGCTTGGCAATGTATGGAAGTTTCCATACATATGTGGAATTAACGGAGGAGCAGCATTTGTACTGATATATCTTGTGTTCCTTGCTATTCTAGGTTTTCCTATTGTGTGTGCTGAGTTTACGGTAGGACGAGGAAGTGGAAAGGGTGCAGCCAGAGCATATGAGGTACTAGAGAAAAAAGGCAGCAAGTGGCATTATTTTAAGTGGGTATCAGTAGTTGGAAGTTATATTCTTATGGCTTTCTATACTATGGTAGCCGGATGGATGCTTTATTATGCATTCAAGGAAGCAAGCGGTGCGCTTACAAGTGTCAGCTCAGAGCAGATAACCGCGGAGTTTGGCAATATGTTAGGTGATCCTGGAGTCATGATTGTATGGATGATGATAGCGATATTGTTGTCCTTTGGTGTATGTGCACTTGGACTGGAAAAGGGTATTGAAAAGATAACAAAGGTAATGATGACATGTCTTATAGTGCTTATTATTGTTCTTGCGATACATTCGCTTGTTTTACCAGGTGCATCTGAGGGTGTTAAGTTTTATCTTGTTCCTAATCTTGATACTATTAAGGCAAGAGGTATAGGCCCTGTTATATTTGATGCCATGACACATGCATTTTTTACACTTAGTGTAGGTATTGGTGCTATGGAGATCTTCGGAAGCTACATGAAGAAGGATAGAACCATAGGTGGCGAAGCTGTCAGCATAGTAGTACTTGATACATTCGTTGCACTTATGGCTGGGTTTATTATTATACCAGCATGTTTTTCATTTGGCGTACAGCCTGATGCAGGTCCTTCACTGCTTTTTAAGACACTGCCGAATGTGTTTAACAGCATGGCTGGGGGAAGAGTATGGGGAACAGCATTCTTTATATTTATGTCGTTTGCGGCGCTTTCAACGGTTATAGCTGTATTCGAGAATATTATTTCGTTTTACATAGACCTTAAGGGGTATTCAAGAAAAAATGTCGTGTTGTGGAATATTGTGTTTATGTCATTGCTTTCACTTCCAGCAGTATTAGGTTTTAATGTGCTTTCAGGTTTTGAACCACTTGGTCCAGGAACTGGTATTATGGATCTTGAAGACTTCCTTGTATCGTATAATCTTCTTCCACTTGGAAGTATGATATTCGTGTTATTCTGTACAAAGAAGAATGGCTGGGGCTGGGAAGGCTTCAGAAAAGAAGCTAATGAAGGAAAAGGTCCTAAGCTTCCTGAATGGTTAAGATTCTATATGAGTTATATACTTCCGGCTATTATAGTGGTTGTATACCTTAAGGGTTATTATGATACATTTAAACCAAGGGGAACAGGTTATCTTGTTGGCTGGATGATATTTGCGTGTGTATTGCTTCTTGCAATATTCGGAATTGCTAATTATAAGAAGAAAGATGCGTAATCTATGACTAAGAAAGAACTTGTTTTAGAGGTTATAAGAAGATTAAAGGCAGAATATCCGGATTCGGAGTGCAGTCTTGATTACGATGATGCCTGGAAACTGCTTGTAAGCGTAAGACTTGCGGCACAATGCACTGATGCAAGAGTAAATGTTGTGGTTAAGGGACTGTATGAAAAATATCCTGATATAGCATCACTTGCTGCAGCATCTCCAGAAGAGATTGAAAAGATTATAAGACCTTGCGGTCTTGGAAAAAGCAAGGCAAGGGATATATGTGCATGTATGCGCATGCTTCATGAACAGTATAATGATAAAGTTCCTGACAGCATGGAAGAATTATTAAAGCTTCCTGGAGTTGGAAGGAAGAGTGCCAATCTTATTATGGGTGATGTGTTCGGAAAGCCGGCAATTGTTACAGATACACACTGTATAAGGCTTTGTAACAGAATAGGTCTTGTAAAAGACGAGAAAGAGCCTAAGAAGGTTGAGATGGCATTGTGGAAGATAGTCCCGCCAGAAGAAGGAAGTGGATTATGCCACCGGTTTGTAGACCACGGAAGAGAGGTATGTACGGCGCGTACTACGCCACACTGTGAAAGATGCTGCCTTAATGATATATGTAAGAAAAATGGGATAAAAGTGTGATTGAATATGCATTTTTATTATGGTAGTATTTTATTGTGGTTCATACTAATGAACAAAATGTATGGGAGGGGAACATGGAATTAAAAGAATTAATTAAATACGCAAGAGATAACAGGTGTTCAGATCTGCATATTACTGCAGGAGAAGCGGTTGCAGTAAGAAAATATGGTGAACTTGAGCTTCTTGATATAACACCTTCGATAGAAGAAACAGAAGAGATGATATTCTCAATTCTTGGTGATGAAGATATACAGAATGTTCAGGCAGGAAAAGATATTGACGTGGCATCTACTGATGAGTCTGGTGGACGATTAAGAATTAATATATATCATCAGAGAAGAAATCTTGCAGCAAGTATCCGTCTTCTTGATTCTGTTATACCGTCGTTTGAAGAATTGGGACATTCAGGAAAACTTTTTTCTAAGCTTGTTGAGAAAAGGTCTGGTCTTATTCTTGTAACAGGTCCTACAGGAAGTGGTAAGTCTACAACACTTGCAGCTATGATTGATTATATTAACAACAATATGTCAAGACATATTATAACAGTAGAAGATCCTATAGAGTATGTATATGGGTTTAAGAAATCTATGATACATCAGAGACAGGTAGGAAGAGATGTACCTGATTTTGCTACAGCACTTCGTTCAGCACTTCGTGAAGATCCGGATGTTATTCTTGTGGGAGAGATGAGAGATTATGAGACTATCAATGCAGCAATTACAGCTGCTGAAACAGGACATCTTGTATTATCAACACTTCATACAAGAAGCGCTACACAGACAGTTGAGCGTATAATCAGTGCATGCCCTATTGAGGCACAGTCTGCACTTATAATACAGCTTGCATCTGTATTAACTGGAGTTGTAACACAGACACTTGTACCTCGTGCAGAGCAGGAAGGACGAATTGCTGCAACAGAGATTATGCTTAATAATACAGCAGTATCTAATCTTATTAAAGAGAAGAAGACTAATCAGATTCAGACCGTTCTTCAGTCAAATATGCAGACAGGTATGCACACAATGAACTATTCGCTTGCTAATCTTGTTAAGACAAGAGTTATTTCAAGGGATGTAGCTTTGAAGTTTTCAGAGAATCCAACTGAACTTGCTAAAAGTATATAATAGTAACTTGTAGTGCTATGCAGTTTTAAAACTTTGCGAATAGTGTACAAAATACAGAACAACAAAAAATCATTTGAAAATAAAGCCATTCTACTGTATTATAGGGTTAGATTTATTACGGATAACACTATAGTACGGCTGAAAGGCTTTTTTTATGAAAAGAATTAAATTAGTTAACAGGATTTTTTACTGTATATTTTTATTAGGATTTCTGCTTTTTATGGCTTCAGGATTTATATTCAGCACTGTAGATAAGGTGACACCGGCAGATAAAAGAACGAGTGTCGTAGTTAAACCAGAGGATACAAGATATATTGGAGATGACACAATTGAATATCATGTGAAGATTAGAGCAAGTGCAGGAAATAATAATGCACTGGCATTTGTAAGCAGGCATCAGGAAGTAGAAGTATATGCAGGTGGAAGACTTATATATTATATAAAAGCACATAGGTCTGTATATGGAACAACCACTGGAACTAATTATACGATTGTGAACATTCCACCATATACAACAGATATAATCGTAAGGCTTACTAATGTATATGCTGGTCATAAGATAAGAGGAACAACATTTGAATATGGTGACGAGACAAAACTTATAAAAGAGCTTATTGCGAAATCGCTGCCATCAGCAGTACTTAGTTCGTTTATAATAATAGTTGGATTTGCTATGATTATATTATGGATTTTCTGCAGAAAGAGGATTGCACAGACACAAGCACTGTTTTATTTTGGTATATTTGCAATGATTATAGGTGCATGGGCTCTTAATGAGACTGATATTGCAACAATTCTTGTGGAGAACAGGAAGATAGGTTCACTGATAGGGTATGTACTGCTAATGATGATACCTATTCCTTTTATGCAGGCAGAGAAGAATTTTTTCCAGATAGGGAAAAGTGCTGCGAATAATATCTTGTGCGCCATATATGCTGCAACAGCTGTAATACTGCTTGTATGTCATATGACAGGTGTGTGGGAGTTTAAGAACAGCGTGTACATTATACATATGATGCTTGTTATGTCACTTGTATATTTCTGTACAGTTCTTATTAAAAGAGTATGGGTTAAAGGCTTTGACAGGAAAGTAAAGTCTAATATTATAGGTGCGGCTGCACTTGGAATTTCTATGATTGTTGATCTTATTGCATATTATAAGGGAATGCAGCAGACAGATCTTATAGGAAAACTGGGTATTCTTATATTTATTATTGTGCTTGGTTATGAGAGCATATCAGAAGCATTTGAGAAGATTAAAGAAGGCCAGAAGGCAGATTTCTACAAAGAGATGGCTGTAACTGATACTATGACAGGGGTTTATAATCGCTTTGCATTTGAAGAGTGGGAACAGGAAACTTCTGATTATGAAGGGTATTCTATAGTGACATTTGACCTTAATAACCTTAAGTGGTGTAATGATAATCTGGGGCATGCAGCAGGAGATGCCTATATACAGGCATCAGCCAGAATTATTAAAGAGATATTTGGCAGACATGGCAAATGTTATCGTATAGGTGGGGATGAATTCTGTACTGTAATTAATCAGAAGCAAAAAAGCTTTGATATTGGAAGACATGTAAAGCAGCTAAGGGAACTTGAAAAGTATACTGAAGAAGAACTTGGAATCAAAGACCTTAATGTGCAGATTGCATGTGGTTATGCTGAATATGATATAAAGACAGATAAGAACTTTGAAGATACAAGAAGCAGAGCAGATAAGAGAATGTATGAAAGTAAGAGAAGATTGAAAAGAGAGTGATATATGGATAAATACGGGATTTTAAAGCATTATTTTGGGTATGATTCATTTCGTCCGGGTCAGGAAAAGTTAGTTGATGCTATTCTTGCAGGGCAGGATGTGTTAGGAATTATGCCTACAGGTGCGGGAAAATCATTATGTTATCAGGTGCCGGCATTGTTAATGTCCGGCATTACTCTTGTTGTATCTCCACTTATATCGCTAATGAAGGATCAGGTTGGAGCACTTAATCAGGCAGGTGTACATGCAGCTTATATTAACAGTTCTCTTACAGATAATCAGATAGCTAAGGCACTCGCATTTGCAAAGCAGGGACGGTATAAAATTATATATGTTGCACCTGAAAGGCTGGAAACCTGGGGCTTTCTTGATTTTGCCACGCATGTAGAGATATCTATGATTACTGTAGATGAAGCTCACTGTATATCACAGTGGGGGCAGGATTTCAGACCAAGTTATCTGAATATATTGTCTTTTGTTAAGAAACTGGCAAGGCGTCCTATAATAAGCGCGTTTACAGCTACAGCGACAAGCAAAGTAAGAGATGATATATTGCAGATTCTTTCACTCGAAAGACCTGTAATACTTACGACAGGTTTTGACAGAAGCAATCTGACATTCAAGGTCAAGCATATTAAGGACAAGGATTCATATATACTTGATTACCTTGTAAGCCACAGACAGGATAGTGGGATTATATACTGTGCTACAAGAAAAAATGTTGAAAAAGTCTATGACATGCTTAATGCTAACGGACTTTCTGTGACTAAGTATCATGCGGGTCTCTCAGCAGAAGAAAGAAAAGAAAATCAGGATTCATTTATATATGATATCAAGCCAGTTGTTGTTGCAACTAATGCATTTGGAATGGGAATTGACAAGTCAAATGTAAGATTTGTAATTCATTATAATATGCCGCAGTGCATAGAGAATTATTATCAGGAGGCTGGACGTGCCGGAAGAGATGGAGAGGATTCAGAATGCGTATTGCTGTATTCTCCGCAGGATATTATGATAAATAAGTTTTTCATAGAACATAGAGAGCCTAATCCTGACATGGATGCAGAAGAACAGGCACGTCTTATGATTCTTGATAAAAGAAGGCTTAATGCAATGGTCGATTACTGCAAGACAACAGGCTGTTTAAGAGAGTATATACTTAAATATTTTGGAGAAAGACCAGACAATCCAAAGGGTGGAAGATACAACTGCCATAACTGTTCTAACTGCGTTATTGATGAGGCAGAACGTGAAGCAGATGAGGCTTATATGTATCCGGGAAACCGTTTCAGTGCACCTGTATCAAGGAATGCTGCAATGGTGGCAGACAGAATGAAGCGTTCTGCCGCTGCTGCAAAGTCAGCATATGCAACGCCCAAGTCAAAGAAGCCGGAGGATGCACTTAATGACAGAGGTGTTATGTTGTTTAACAGACTGCGTGAGTTAAGAAAACAGATAGCTGTTTCAGTAGGTGTTCCGCCATATGTAATATTTTCAGACAGGACGCTTATAGATATGTGTGTTAAAGTTCCGTTTAATGAGGAAGAAATGCTGTCAGTAAGTGGTGTCGGTGAGAATAAATATGAGCGCTATGGCAAGGTGTTTATGGATGAAATATATGATTTTCTCGATGGTATGAAGCAGAATCTGGCAAGATGAGAAAATGTGCTTATGGACAGTATTTTGCGAGATGGGATTACAGATGTTAGTTGTATGAAATTATATGGCTTCAAATCAGGAGAATGAATGGGAGATATGAATGAAGAATTATAAGATGATAATTACTTATGATGGTACAAGGTATTATGGCTGGGAACATCAGCCGACTACTGATATGACAATTCAGGGCAAGTTAGAATCAGTGCTTTCTGCCATGACAGGAACTGAGGTTGAGGTTATAGGTGCAGGAAGAACAGATGCCGGAGTGCATGCAAAGGGAATGGTAGCCAATGCGCATATGGAAACTAAGATGAAGGAAGATGAGATATGCGATTATATGAACAGATATCTTCCAGAAGATATCTGTGTGCAGGAGGTCCGTGTTGCATCTGACAGATTTCACAGCCGTTACAATGCGCAGGGGAAAACTTACTGCTATACATGTTATGTTGGGGATAAAAAGCCTGTATTTAACAGAAAATATGTCAATATAATTGAGGGCAAGCTGGATGTTGAAGCCATGAAGAGGGCAGCAGACATACTTACTGGAGAACATGATTTTGCATCATTTTGTGGTAATCCCAAGATGAAGAAATCGACAGTCCGTGAGATTTATTCAATAGATGTTTCTTTAAAGGGTTCATTCCTTAATCTTACATATCATGGAAGCGGATTCCTACAGTATATGGTAAGAATATTAAGTGGTACACTTCTTGAAGTTGGACAGGGAAAGAGAACACCAGAGAGTATGCATCAACTTTTAGAGGAGAGAAACAGAAGCCTTGCAGGTGCAACTGCACCGGCAAAGGGACTGTGTCTTCTGAAGGTTGACTACTCGAAGGAGGCTTGATAGTCCGGACGCCGTACAGTAACTGTGGAAGGGTG
>ERZ859967.1202-NODE-1202-length-12580-cov-3.275369_pt1 | contig 12580 bp, 10 predicted proteins | sample MGYA00510115_ERZ859967 | MGnify/ENA primary metagenome ERZ859967 (study PRJEB30046, sample SAMN00715171) | human gut metagenome | study: EMG produced TPA metagenomics assembly of the A metagenome-wide association study of gut microbiota in type 2...
TCCCAGTCTGAAGCTTCCACAAATGTGGAAGCTTCAGACTGTAGACAAAGTTGCTCTGGAATTTACATCCCAGAGCAATTTTTCTTTTATGAAACAAATTTTGTATAAAATTAAATTTCTGAGAGTTTTTCTTTCCTTCAACAGTCCCCTTTTTTCCTTAATCTTTGCTAGCTTTTTCAAATTCATACACGCATATGTAAGCCCGACCTTCATTTCCATCCGGGCTTTTCCGTACATCTGTGTATATCGAAAACCATGATTCTCCTTTGCTGTTCCAAAGATTCTCTCTATGGTTTCTTTTCTCTGTGCATATAAATCCTTCATTCCCAACATCTGACGGATATCTTCGCAGATTTCCATGTATGGTTCCCATATATGGCGGGTTACTGTTTTTACATGATCTCTGCTTTCTGTACACTGTGAAAGATACGGGCATTCTGCGCAGGCCGCACCGCAGCTTTTATATTCTCGATATCCGTCCTTGTTGGTTGTGCGATATGTCAGTGTCTTATTGTTTGGACAGATATAACAATCATAATACTCATCATATACATACTCATACTTCTTAAAAAATCCATCTTTGGTCATTGGCCTTTTGTAAGGTAAAAGAGGTTTTATGCCATCATCTATCAAAAGTTTTGCAATTGCCGGAGTTTTATATCCTGCATCTGCAACCAGTGTTTCTATACCGATATTCTTGATTTTATCATACAGCCCCTTAAAAGTTCTGCTGTCATGCTGATTTCCAGGATTAATTGTATAACCAAGAATCCAGCCATTTTTATCACAGGCAGTTTCTATTGCGTAGGCAAATACATTCTTGTGTTCCCCTTTGCGGAACCATCCACTTTCAGGATCCGTAGTGCTACACTTTATTGTTTTAGTATCTTTTGGAATGTCATCTGTGAATTCTTTTGGATCACCTCCGGCTGATGGTGTACTGTCGTTATCATCATCGTCCTTGTCACTCTTTTCTTTCAGAGGTTTCTTTCCATGAGCTTCCCTGTCTTCGTTGATTTCCTTTTGTAAGAGTTCCTCATAGAACAGGGCTTCTTCGTGGGCAATTCGTTTCTGCATCTTCTTGTTATTTGCTCTTGCCTTTACATGAGTGGCATCTACAAAAACCTCTGTAGGGTCAACCAGCTTAAATTTGTAACACTCCATCAGGATATGGGAAAAAATCTGTTCAAAAAGATCGGTATTCTCTAAGCGTCGTGTATAGTTTTTCCCGAATGTAGAAAAATGTGGCACTTTATCCATCATATCTAAACCAAGAAACCATCGGTAAGCAACATTTACCTCGATTTCTTTGCAGGTCTGCCGCATACTTTTGATTCCATAAAGATACTGGATAAAAGGAATCTTAATCAGCATTACGGGATCCATACTGGGACGACCATTATCCTGTGAATATTTTTCGACTACAAGGTCATAGATAAAGTTCCAGTCGATTGCTTTATCTATAATTCGTAGAAGGTGATCCTGTGGAACCATGTCATCCATGCAAAGAAACTGTACCTGTTCTCTTTTTTTATCTGCATTCTGAGTCATCATAAATAGAAGTACCTACCTTGATTTGATACTTCTATTATACCAGAAAGGTGCCGAAAAATCCGCATAAACACTGGACATTCTGGTACTTAGCAAAGAAAAATCCCGCACAGTAGTGCGAGACTTTGTCTACAGTCTGAAGCTTCCACAAATGTGGAAGCTTATTTTTGTTTGCCTCAACGTATTGCACCTGTGACCTGTATCGGACTGAACACATCGTTCGGGCGCAGAGGGTCCACGAGGTCCGGGGGACCTCGGCCTGGACCGACCGAAGCGGAGCGGAGACCCACGAGGTCCGGGGGACCTCGGCTTTGAGCCGACCGGAGCGGAGCGGAGACCGCAAGTTCGAATCTTGTCTATCTCAATGTATTGAACTTACGTCCTCTAGCTGGCTCAAACACATCGTTCGGGTGCAGACCGTAAATTCTCCCCAATCCCCATAATCACAAACACCGTCGAAATATTCATCACCTGTTGAAAACTAAACATATTATTCACTGTATATGCCAGCACACAGATCCCGCAGGCTCCGACCAGCATCTTGCTCTCCCCGGCACGAAGAAAATCTCTGATCGCCGTGATCATCATCCCTGCATAACTGATCAGCCCCAATACTCCTATATCCACCAGAACCGTCAGCCATTCATTGTGTGCATTCGTAAGCCGGTTCCCGCCAAAACGGTCATTCACCATCGTCTGCAGTCCCACACTTCCCTCGTTGGATAAAAATGCATACAGGCAATCCGGTCCCACGCCGAATATTTTATGCAGAAAGTCCGCCTCCCAGAAGCATCTGGCACCTGCTGCCCAGGTACCGCCCCGGGCACTCCCCCAACTGACATTAAACGTCAGCCATTTTGTCACATTCGGGTCTGTGATGTTGGGAGTCAACGCACCACCGGCTAAGGTATTGATCAGCGTCAGTAACAAAACAAGCAATATCATAACCGGTACCGCAATAGCGATCCCACAATAGATTCTATGTAACATTTTCTCCGGATAACTTCGTCTTACCCGGGTTCTGTGTATCCAATACAAAATAATTCCCGACAGAATCGTCATAAATATGCCTGCAATCGAAAACGTCAGCAGATCTGTAATTCCTTCCAGGATCAGTTCCCGGGAAAATATATTCAACCGGCGGAGAACACAGGTAATCAGACACGCTGCGGAAAACATCGTCATCTCCTGCCAGAACACTTCCATCCGGACACTGTCCTTCACGGACATCCCGAATAATACGAACATGACCACTGCGAAGGTTACAATGCCGCTGCTGCTTCCCTGAGTCGCCAACGAGGCGAAGCCGATCGTCACATATGCCATCAGCAACAGCTTTTTCCATGTCATCTCCTCCATCCGCCACAGCAGATAGACTCCCCCGAACAATATCGTCACCAGATACCCGCAGTACCAGTTGATATTCCCGATCGTCGAGATAAAGGAAGGGTTCACGTACTCCGGATCCACCGGAAGCAGGCAGAACTTGTTCACATATCCCAGAAAAAAAACAACCGCAGACACCGGCAGTACCAGCGCCGGGATCCAGCTCTTCCATTGCCACATGCGGGAGATCATAAAATACACGATCACCGCTCCCAGCTGCGTCCACATTCCCATCCGCCAGGACGCTGTCCCCCACAATGCTTCTTCCCGGTAATTCGTAAACAGATAGGATACTAAAACCGCAATTCCATAAAATACGGCAAATCTGTCCGTCACACTCAGATTCTTCCATAATCCCGCCGGCCATTCCGTGAACTTTGGCAACTCCTTTTTCTGAACTGCTGTAACCAGCCGGAAAAGCAGCCACAGTAAAAATACCGGCAGCAAAGTTTTCGCACCATAGGTCATAGTCTTGAGAAAAAAGGTCTCCTTCTCTGTTCCTATCCTGGCATATCCTTTATTGTAAAGAGGGAGTACCATCAGAATCACGATCATATACACGCTGATCACGATATCACATAAAAATCCGCTAAAGCTGCAAAGTGTCTCTGCTACGGATTCTGCTTTCTTGTGTTTTGTATTTTTTGCCATAGGCTTCATCTCTCCGAACCTTCTCCGACCACCGGAAATTTATTCCCTTTCATGATAGCTTTCCGGACTTCTTTCGTCAATCTTTTCTCAGAAGCGATCCGCTCTGTTTTTCTGCCGGTCAGACATCTTAGACAGGCTATGATACGTCTCGTAGATCAGCACAAATCCCAACGGTCCCTTGATGATCCCCCAGACGCCGAACAGCCGGATCCCGGCATACAACGACACCAATACAGCAATGGGAGACACTCCTATTTTCCTGCCGATGAGACGGGGCTCCAGTATCTCCCGCAGGAAAATACATACCACATACAGCGCACCACAGATAAGCGCTCTACCGAAGCTTCCCTCCAATAGCTGCCAGATTCCCAGTGGCAACAGCACCACCCCCGTGCCAATAAAAGGCAGCGCATCCAGAATCCCCGCCAGGATCCCCCACAGCACTCCATGCTTTATCCCCGCGATCCCTAACGTAATCGCTGCCGTCAATGCGATCGCCGACATGATGATCCCCTGTGCTTTTACAAAGGTAGCGATATAGCGGACAATTCCGCAGATCACCTCCAACAGCACATGGCAGGACTCCTGATCCAGCAGATGGTTCATGATCCCGTCATAGTCTTTCGCCAACAGTACCGACGCAATGAGAAATGTCACCAGGAATCCTCCCACCTCCGCAAACCACCGCACATACTGCATGGATTGCGACAGCATCCCCGGCAGAATATTTTCCTCCAGCGAATCCAGTCCTTCCTGCAGTCTGCCGCTGACCGTATTTTCCAGATAGGAAGCGTCCACGCCAATGATCTCTCCCACACCGTGACACAGATCCCGTACCATCGCCAGCCACTCCTGCTCCCTCGCATCCATACTCCGGATCCACACCGGCAGACTTCCCAGCACCCAGGAACTCAGTACCCATAACAGTACAGCCAACAGCAGTGTCGCCAGAATCAGAAGCACTATGGCGCTTAAGGGTCTTGGAAAATGCAGTTTGCGGTTCATCCGTTTCATCACCGGTCCGAATATCGTGACGAACAGCATCGCCAACAGCACCGGTGCCAGAAGGGGTGTCAGATATTGCAGAAAAAAATAGACTGCTCCCGTCACCGCAAGCAGTACTATCATCTTTTTTCCTATAATGTTTTTACCGAATTCTCCCCAGTCCATTCCGCACACTCCCTTTTTGGGATTAGTGTGCTCTGAGAGACTTTTTTTATCCCCTTTTGGAGATTCCGGTTTCATTTTCTGTGAGTTTTTTCAATTCCTTCATCGCAAAACCTGCAAATACCGGATTCTTCGGCACTACCCGGAATCCCATCTTTTTCCCGGAAATGGGATGGACAAGTTCCAGAGAGTACGCGCATAGTGCCACGCCGCGATATTTCTGCGCAGGCATCGCCTCTTTTAGCGCTGCCATTCCATACTTCGTATCTCCCAACAGCGGAAATCCCGCATGTGCGAACTGCACCCGGATCTGATGAAACCGTCCGGTCCCGATCGTTACATCTGCAAGCGCAAGCGGAGAAGGATCGTTGATCTCTTCCAAAATGCGATAGTGCAGCACGGCAATCTTCGCATCTGCAAATTCCTGCTCCCTGCCGGTCACTGCCACCGCCACATTACCTTCCTTGCGAAGGTAATCCACAAGATCCCCCTCCGGGCAGTCAGGATATCCACAAAGTACTGCATAATAATGTTTATTCAGCGCACCTTCTGTTAATTGCTTCGACAATGCCGCTGCTGCCTTTTTGTCTTTGGCAAATACCAGTAGTCCTTCTACCGGCTGATCCAGTCTGTGGACTATGCCCAGATACGGCTCTCCTTTTCCCGGTCTCCCCGCGCCGGGAAGCTTTGCAAGATAGGATTTCAACTCGCTGACCACATCCGGTTGTCCGATCCCGGCGGACTGTACCGCCAGTCCCGCCGGTTTGCGGACAACCATGATACTCTTGTCTTCGTATAATATTTCTGTTCTCATATAAAATGTCCTTATTATCGTGATCCGTTATCCCTTCCGAAGCCCCTTGGGATAATGATTTTTCATGATGCCGCCTGCCAGTTTCCCCCAGCCAAGGCTACAGTCATCCACGCAGATCAGATACCAGCCCTTCTCGCCTTCCGCGGAAAAAGTCTGTCCCTTCAGATAAGCCGCGGCTTCCTCCACAGACAGCTTCCACACATGCTTCACATCCTCCGGGCGTAGTGCCAGTGCTAACGCGTGCGCCGGTTCAAAACGGTTCTTTTTCAATGTGCCCAGATGAAGTCCCGGGCGCAATACCTTCAGTCCTTTCACCCCGGGCATTCTCTCCGGCATGCGGTACAGGTTATCGCCAAATGCCAGAAATCCTTCTCCGGCAGTGCATAGTCCTGCTTTGATCGTCTGCTCCTCCAAAAAGGTCTCTTTTGCGAAGTTAAAATACTCTGCCCAGTCTTTTGTCAGATTCTTCGCCGGAATTCCCTTCTCTGATCCGATGGCGCTCACTGGCTGATATCCTTCCGGAAGCTCTCCCTTTTTCTGTAATACTGCGGCATAATGCCCCTCGCCACGTAACTTATGGGGCCACAGACGCAAAGTCCCCGTAATGCCGGGTGCCGGATTCTCTACACAAGCGGGAATACCGTCGCAGCCTTCCGGGATCCCCAGCTTCGCTTTATCTATGGGGACAATCTCGAATTCCTCATGCTTTGCCAGGAAACGGCTGATGCTTCCCTCATTTTCCACAGGCGCAAAGGTGCAGGTAGAATATACCAGTCTGCCTCCCGGGACTAACATCCGTGCCGCGCACTCCAGGATCCCGTCCTGTCTGTCTGCACATAACTGCACATTTTCCGGGCTCCATTCCTCACAGGCCACTTCATTCTTCCGGAACATTCCCTCTCCGGAGCAGGGTGCATCCACCAGGATCCGGTCAAAATATTCCTCGAAAATATCCGCCAGGTGCTCCGGTGTCTCATTCAATACACAGGCATTGCGGATGCCCATGCGCTCCACGTTCTCCGACAGTATTTTCGCCCTCGCCGGGTGGATCTCATTCGTGACAAGCAGTCCCTCTCCCTCCATCGCGGATGCGATCTGGGTACTTTTCCCTCCGGGAGCAGCACATAGATCGAGAATCCTCTCTCCGGGCTGTGGTGACAGTAGTGTCACAGGTGCCATGGCACTGGGTTCCTGGATATAATAAAGTCCCGCTTCATGCCAGGGATGCTTTCCCGGCTGGTCCTCTTTGGTATAGTAATATCCGTTCTCCGCCCAGGGAACCGGCTGCAGCTGAAAAGTCTGCTTTACTTTTTCTGTTATGACAGACATGTCATCCATTTTTAACGGATTCAGACGCAATGCCTGATATTTCTCATGCTCAAAGCTTGCCAGGAACTCTTCATATTCCGATCCCAAAAGTCCCTGCATTCTCTCTGTAAATGACTGCGGAAGCATAGGTTTCCTCCATCTCTGTCCTCTATTCCGAACTCTGTTCCCATTAACTGTATCACAGCTCCTATCCGCGGGCAATCATTTCTTGCCAAGCTTCACAGACACAATTATAATATTTGTTGTAAGTGCTTGTTTTTCGTTTTAAAAGGTAACCCATTGTTTGTATTTTCATTCGTGATTCTCAAATAGGAAAAGAGGTTATTATGTCTATTTTAAAAAAAACGCTCAGTTGTGTCGTACTGGCAGCCTTAGGCACCTGTGCTCTCGCCGGCTGCGGCAGGCAGGATACGTCAAATGAAGCCACAACATCTGCTTCCCCCGAAACATCTGCTGCCATCACGGAAACCGTCAACGAAAGCACCCCTGCATCCGAACAGACACCGACTCCCGGAACGCAATCCACACAGCCTGCGGATGTGACTTCCACCCCCTTCGGACAGCACGGCGCTCTCCATGTGGAGAACGGGAAGCTGACCGATGCAGACGGGAACATTGTCCAGCTCTACGGTATGTCCACCCACGGCATTGCCTGGTTCCCTCAGTATATCAATTATGATTCCTTCCGTACCCTGCGGGACGACTGGAATACCAACTGTATTCGCCTCGCCATGTATACAGCGGAGTACGGCGGTTATTGCGCCGGCGGTGATAAGGAACAGCTGAAGCAGCTGGTAAGAGACGGTGTATCCTACGCCACAGAGCTTGGAATGTACGTGATCGTAGACTGGCATATTTTAAGTGATTGCGACCCGAATCAGAACAAAGATGAGGCGATCGCCTTTTTCCGGGAAATGTCGGAAGCTTTTGCTGACAACGACAATGTGCTCTATGAGATCTGCAATGAGCCCAACAGCGGCACCTCCTGGGACAGCATCAAGTCTTACGCCGAGGAAGTCATCCCGGTGATCCGGGAACAGAAGCCGGATGCCGTCATCCTCGTAGGAACCCCTACCTGGAGCCAGGAGATCGACAAAGCCGCATCTTCCCCGCTTACCTTTGATAATGTAATGTATACTCTGCATTTTTACGCAGGCACCCACAAAGATGACCTGCGTAACCGCTTAGAGACCTGCGCACAGAACAATCTTCCGGTCTTCGTCAGCGAATTCGGTATGTGCGACGCTTCCGGCAATGGTGCCAATGACTTCGATTCCACGACCAAGTGGCTGGATCTGCTGAACAAATATCAGATAAGCTTCTGCTGCTGGAATCTGGCGAACAAGGACGAAAGCAGCAGTGTCTTCAAGGCTGCCAGCACGGCTCTCTCTGACTGGACCGATGAGGATTTCAATGAATCCGGACGGTGGATCCGTGACTACTTCCGCAGTATGCCCCGGAATTAGTTCCCGATCCCGCCCTCCGAACTCACTGCTTACAAATTCGTATGATTGCACTACATTAATTCTTCGTCATAGACTGCCCTGCCTCCGCCGATGAATTTCGGTCTGGTACGGGCGCATACCACATGGGCGTCTCCGATCTGTCCGGTCCGGAGACGCACCGGTACTGCCACATCTCTCAAATGCATTCCGATCAGCGTATCCCCGATATCCATTCCCGCTGCCGCCTGAATATGTTCTACTGCCACCGGATGTTCAAATGCTTTATACGCTGCCGTAGCGAAGGATCCTCCCGCCTTGGGCTGGGGAACCACATTGACCATGGGATAACCGTATTTTACAGCTGCCTCTTTTTCCAGGATCAGTGCGCGGTTCAGGTGTTCACAGCACTGGGCTGCCAGATAGACGCCTGCTTCCTGCGTTGCCTGATAGATTCCGCCGAAGACCACCTCTGCCAGCTCCGGGCTGGAATAGGTTCCGATGGATGCGCCTCCCACTTCACTGGTGGAACACCCTACTACAAACAGTTCTCCCGCCTCCGGCTTAGCTTTCTCCAGGATCTCCCTGGCTGCGGAATATGCCTCTTCTGCAATGATTGTCATATCTTCTGTCATGATGCTGCCTCCTTACATAATAAAATAAATAACTCTATAACAATAAACACACTGTAACAGACCGTTTATAAATAATAATGGAAGCAAAAATCCCACATTGGCCACTGTAAACCATCCAAAATACCGTTTCTTTTCCCCGGGGATCTGACTTGCCACCTGCTTATAAGAGATCAGGCTTGCCATAGAAGCGATCAATGTGCCCAGACCGCCCAGATTCGTTTCAACGATCAATGCTTTCACATTTTCTGTAAAACCGGACAGCAACAGTGCTGCCGGTACATTGCTGATCACCTGGCTGGCAGCCACTGCTGTCACGACTTCCCTTCCTTCAATAATTTTTTGTAAAAAGCTGCAAAAAGCAGGCATTCTTCCTATATTTCCTATGAAAATAAAAAATCCCACGAAGGTCAGCAGCAGCGAATAATCCACTTTTCCTATGGTCGCGCGGTCCATGATTCCAACACCAAGCACCACAATTCCAAGCGTTACCGGATAGGGAATCATATGCGCCACCGTTAACAGACACAACAAAAATAATATCAGATAAAACACAGGCAGATATCTCCGCCATCCTGCCGTTTCCTGCCCGGCATCTTCTGCCTGCAACGCCCCTGCCACATCTCTGACCGCAATGCCACTGTGTTTCGCCGCAACCGCCGTACAGATAAGCAAAAAGAGCAGTGACACCGCAGAATACGGTAGCATCAGCTTTATAAATGCAATCGGGGACATCTGTATTTTCCCATATAAATACAGATTCTGTGGATTACCAATGGGAGTCAGCATACTTCCTAAATTCGCTGCGATCGTCTGTAATACCACCACCGGAACTGCCAGTTTCCGGACAGCCTCCTCTCCGGACAGACAGAGTACCGTAAACGTAAAAGGCACAAAAGTGATCAATGCCACATCATTCGTGATCAACATGCTGAAAAAGAAGCACAGCAATACCAGAATTTCTGCCAGCGCAATCACATTGTGGGTATGCTGCAATAATATCCTGGCAACCCTGCGAAATATGCCCAGCTTCTGCAATCCCGCCATCACAGTCATCAGACAGAATAAAATCGCCAGCGTCCGAAAATCAATATATCCGATATATTCTGTGTCCGGCGGGATCATTACCGCCGACAATACTGCCAGCACCATCGCCGCAGTCAGCACTGTCTCTTTTTTTACAAATTCTATGATTTTATTCTTTATTTTCATCGTTTTTGTCCCTCAGGCATCCCCCGCGCCGTATCTCACAAAAAATTTTTACAGGAATATAGTAAAATTAAGAATATTTTCTACGGAGCATGCTATGTCTGTTCTTCCCTCATTGCTCTTCGGTATCTCCGCCAGTCTGGATGCACTTCTGGTAGGCTGCGCACTCGGACTGCAGAAGGTCCCTCTTCCTGCAAAACACAATCTGCTGATCAGCGCAGTCACTCTCATCGGTACTGTGATCTCTATAAGCCTCGGTAACCTTTTACTGCCTCTGATCCCCGGTGAGATCGCAACCCGGACCGGAAGCAGTATCCTGATCCTGTTCGGGCTCTACTATGCCGGAAAATGGCTGGTCTCCAGATGGCGCTGCAGTTCTTCAGATAACAGCAGTCTATGCCGGGAAAAGAAAAAATTTGCCGAACATCGGAATCTGACTCTCCCGCAGACGCTGGCTCTGGGCTGTGCCCTCTCCATGAATAATATCGGTATCGGATTCTCCGCCAGCATTACCGGACTTCCTTTTCTGCCTGCCTCGATATCCACCTTTTTCTGTTCCTTCGGATTCCTGACACTGGGGAGCCGCCTGGGACGTTCCGTCCTCCTGCAGCAGGTCGGAGAATATGCCGATCCCATCTCCGGGCTCTTATTGATCCTGTTAGGCCTGTGGCAATTATATCACTGATAAACTGAATAGTTACCAAAATAATGGGGAATCTATCTGAATAATACAATATACCCACCGGGCAGTCTATGCAATCATTATATCATTATTCAGAAAGGATTCCCTTTTTATGGCACAAAACATTTCGTTATCCACAGAACTTTCCCAAAATATTGATCTTCTCCACCGATTGCTTCCTCTGGGTAAAAGCTTTGACCTGATCACACGCGATCTCCGGTTGGGGGAAACTCCGGCATTCTGGCTGGGGATCAATGGTTTCTGCAATACCGAGATCCTCCAGCAGATATTCTCCGACCTACAGGATCCTCACTATACACTGGATCCCGAGATTCGGGATCTCCCCCGTTATGTACAGAGCAGGCTCGGCTATGCCCAGATATCGCTGACTTCTTCTGTAGATGATATCCTGCAAAATCTCTTAAGTGGGCCTTCCATCCTCCTGGTGGATGGCTTCGATCAGGCGGTGATCATTGACGTCCGTACCTATCCCGTCCGCAGTATCTCCGAACCCGATACCGAACGGAGCACCCGGGGTGCCCGGGACGGCTTCGTGGAGACACTTTTATTCAATACAAATCTTATCCGCCGCCGGGTGCGTTCTGCGAAACTGACCTTCTCCATCTGCACCCTGGGAACAGAGAGCCGCACCGATGTAGCTATTGCCTATCTGGCAGACCAGGTTAACGAGGAGTTATTAGAGGCTCTGAAGCAAAAGCTCTCCCGGTTACAGATCACTTCGCTGACTATGGGCAGCAAAAGCTTAGAAGAGCTTCTGATTCATAAAAGATGGTGGAATCCCCTGCCCAGCATCCAGCTGACAGAGCGTCCCGATGTGGCATGCAGCTACCTGTGCGAAGGGCACATTCTGCTCATCGTGGACAATTCTCCTGCCGTTTTATTGCTTCCCGGTACGATCTTCCAGTTTACCCAGAGTCCGGAGGACTATTACAACAATCCTCTGACCGGAACCTACTTCCGCATGATACGCTTCCTGTGCATTCCGGTGAGTCTTCTGCTTCTGCCGGTATTTTTACTTCTCTCCGCCTATTATCCCGAAATCACCGCCTTGCTGCAGCTCACACCCGTCAGCGATCTGTCACCCTTCCGCCTTTTTTTCTATGTACTGGCGGTGGAGTTCCTCTTAGACCTCTTCAAATACTCTGCCGCACTTAGTTCCAGCCGTGTCTCCGGTGCACTGTCTATCGTAGGGGGATTGTTGATTGGTGACATTGCTGTCAGCCTTAACTGGGCCTCCACGGAAGTCCTCTTCTATGCTGCTGTCACCATGTTGGCGAATCTGTCTCTCTCCAGTATAGAATTCGCCGATGCCCTGCGGATCTACCGCATTCTTTTGGTCGTCACAACAGGGCTCTGGGGATTGCCAGGATTCCTTATCGGTCTGACACTGGTGACAGTCTCTATTTTAACTACCCCGACCTTCGCGGGCTTCAGCTACTTCTGGCCCCTCTTTCCTTTTAACGGTCCCGCACTGAAAAGCCTCCTCTTCCGCCGCCCCACCTATAAGGCACAGCCCAGTAAAGTCTGGTCCCGGGGACATGTGCATACAAAATAAAGCTCCTATACGAACCGAATCAAATACGTATTACCTTTTGCTTCTGAAATTTTCTGTGCAGACAAGCGCGAGACGGCGCACGAGGTCCGGGGGACCTCGGCCTGCGCGGACCGGAGCGGAGCGTAGACATCGAACTTTCGA
>ERZ859967.1206-NODE-1206-length-12532-cov-1.599182_pt1 | contig 12532 bp, 8 predicted proteins | sample MGYA00510115_ERZ859967 | MGnify/ENA primary metagenome ERZ859967 (study PRJEB30046, sample SAMN00715171) | human gut metagenome | study: EMG produced TPA metagenomics assembly of the A metagenome-wide association study of gut microbiota in type 2...
ACAATAGCCATGCTTTTTGGTACGAATATAATTAACTGGTATCTTTCTTTTATGGGATTCTAACTAATCTGTATATTTATGTAGGAGAGTTTTTGTCTATATAGAAAGAACAGGAAATTTATATATATTTTTATAACTAGAAATCATTAGCTTATTATGTGGGGAGCTGGATAGGAGGATTTTATGGCTGCATCTAAAGCCAAAGGGAAATTGGTAAGTATCGTTATCAATAACGAGTATATTAAAATATGTGAAATCACTAAATCAGGTAAGAACAGTGTCGTTCATAAGACTGTTACAATTCCTGCACCAGAAGACTGCTATGTCGATGGTGTAATTGAGCAGACTGACGTACTTGCTAAGGCAATCAAGGTTGTTATGGACGAGCATAGATTTAATGCTAATAATGTCGCATTTTCTATCAGTTCTCCAAGACTTGCAACTAAGGAAGTTCTTATTCCTAATGTTAAGGCTAATAAGATTGATAAACTTGTACAGGCTAATGCTACAGAGTATTTCCCTGTTAATATGGATGAGTATATCATTCAGTACACGGTTCTTGAGAAAGTAGAAGATCAGGGACAGGAAAAGATTAAACTTATGGTTGCTGCTGTACCATCAGAAGTTGTAGAGTCTTACTATGGACTTGCTAAGGCTTTAGGACTTAAGGTGGCATTTGTTGATTATGCAGGTAACAGTACATACCAGATTATGAAACAGCAGATTGGACCAGAAGTCAGTCTTGTTATACAGGTTGAAAATGATGGTACTGTAATTAATATTTTCAAGGATAATGTATTGCAGTTACAGAGAAATGTTCCTTATGGAAAGTCAATGCTTGTTAATGCAGTTATGGAGAAATATGGACTTAAGTATGAGGCTGCTACAACAAAGCTTCAGAATGAAACACTTCTTCACTCAAGATTTGATGGAGATGAGGTTACAGAGTCATTAAGGTATATGGCAAGTAACATCAACAGAGTTATTGATTACTATGTATCGCGTAACAGATTATCAATCCAGAAGGCATACTTAATCGGACATTCTACATCTATTAAGGGTTTTGCAACACTTCTTTCTAATGAGCTTAATATGCCAATTGAGAAGGTCGAGAGACTTAAGAATATTGCACTGGACAAGAAAGCATATGTTGAAGAGGCTACTCTTACAAGTTATGTAACTAACTTAGGTGCAGTTATTGATCCGGTTGATTTTATTCCTAAGAGACTTATTGAGAGTGGTGCCAGAAAAGAAAATACAAAGACGCTTATTGTAGGATTTGTTGGAGCCCTTGTGGTTTCTGCACTCCTTGTTCTTATTCCACTTGTTCAGGTTGTTGCTCTTAATGCAGAGATTGGATCTCTTAATAAGAGTATAAAGAAGCTGAGCATTATTAATGATGTTGTTAATGAATATTATTCAGCTAAAGATAAATATAATGATATCGCAGCATTTGCAGCACTTACATCAGACAGCGATGATGCATTACAGGATTTTGTTGATTATCTTGAAAAGAGTATGCCAAGTGATATTACTATTCAGTCTTTCAATGTTGCATCAGGAGCAATTACTGTTAATGGAACAGCGGGAAGCAAGTCTTCAGTAGCTAAGTTCATTCAGGAACTTCAGAAGAATTCTTCTGTACTTAATGTTGATGCCCCTACTATAACAGAGACTAAGGATAATGCAGGTACAATTGAAGTTACATTTTCATTATCATGTACATTTGTTGGAGGAACATCTAATACAACTGATATGAAGTCATCTAATACATCAAACAGTACTAAAAATAGCAGTACTAAGAGTTCAACAACAAAGTAGGAGGGGAGTCAGATGGATAAGTTAAAAGGTATGTTAAAAATCTCTGAAAGAGACAAAAAGTTATTGGTTGTTGTATTAGCAGTGCTTATTATGGCTCTTGCTTATTTCTTTGGATTTCAGAATCTTTCAGACCAGGTAGATACTTTATCTACTAAAAAGACTACTCTTGAGACAACTCAGAGAGACTTAAAAGAAAAGAATAACAACAAACAGAAGTATGTTAATGATACAATGAATTACCTTAAGCAGTATGATAATCTTCTTGACAGATATGCGGCAGGAAGCACACAGCCTAATTCAATTGATTTCTTTAACAAGACAGAGTCTGTAACAGGAACATGGGTAAGAAGCCTTTCTTTATCACCAACAACTGTTCTTTACAAGTTCGGTCAGATTGCTTCAAGTAATGTAAATGGAAAAAGCAATTATACTTCTAATCTTACCGGCTATAAGTCAACTATTAATATTGCTTATGAATCAGATTATAGTCAGTGGAAGAATTTTATTAAATATGTCAATACATATGCTGATAAGAGCACAATTGATGCCTTATCTGCATCTTATAATGAGGCAACAGGTGTTGTTACAGGAACAGCATCTATTTCACTTTATTCAATTGAAGGTGGAAAGCGTGATTATAAGGAACCATCATTTGATGTTAAGACAGGAACAGGAAATATATTCTCAACAGTTACACCAACTGAGTAATAAGAGAATTCAGGGAGAGGGATATGAAATTATATAGAAAGAATAGAAAATTGAATAATTCCGGTTTTTCACTGGTTGAAGTACTGGTAGCGATTGTTATTCTTGCAATCATATCTCTACCGGTACTGAGTACATTTTCTAATGCTGCCAGAATTAACAATAAAGCAAGAAGGACTGAAAATGCTAATACTGCAATTAACAATATTATAGAGGAAGGAAAGAGCATGAGTCTGGACAGGCTTGCTGGTGGCAATGGACAATATACTTATCAGCAGCTTGGTGGGATTGACAGCACAACATATTCTGTGGGTAATAAGAAAGATGCTTCTAATATTCTTTATTATGAGGGTGTAAATAAAGAAAAATTCTATATCAAAGCAGAATTTGATCCATCACCTTATACAACACCTGCTGACAGTACGGTTAAGGATAATCCTAATAATAATATTAATTCTGCAGGAATATCAGTATATGCAGATGTTTCAGCTGACAGTTCACTCGTTTATCGTGATGATAACAGTGATAATCAGGCAGTCGCACATTTTAAATATTATACAGGTGAGCAGGCATTCGACAGGTCTAAGATTACTAAGAGTACATCTATTGATGTTAATGTAACAAGAAATACTTCAGATGCATCTAAGGTTTTATTTGACCAGACAGCAGTTATTACTGTTACATATCATTATGATACAGTGCTTAGTTATCCTGATTATGTTAAGACTACTACACTTACAACTAATACTTTTGAAGCGGAAGAACGTGAGGAAGATGTAAGTGGTACAAAGCAGACGGTCTATTACGTTTCAGGAAAGATTAAGAAGAATATAAAGAATCTGTATGTATTCTATACTCCGTTTGATGATTATATAAGTACTAATAAGAAGGGTACAACAACTACAGATGGTACTATGGAAGTATATGTTAATGATAAGATTAATGTAACATACAAATATCCGGCAGAACTTACCAATGTAAGATATAGTGACCTTAATATATATCTTCTTGAGCAGGAAAAGATAACGCAGGAAAAGAATGCAGATGGTTCAGTAGCATCAGCACAGAAATACAGAATGTTGGTTGATCATAATAAAGTTAAAGTTACATTTAATACTCAGGTTATGGGTAATCTTGCTGATAAAGCAGGAAACAAGGATACTGCAGCGAGAATTTATTCTAATATTAAAGACTGGAAGTCTGGTTCTTCATCAAAAACAGAAGATTCTATGTACAGACTTACAGTGACAGTATATTATAATGATTCAACTATGTCAGATGATTCAAAGATTGCAACTATGACATCTACTAAGATTAATTAGTCAGTGAAAGAATGGAGACAGTTTATGGGGAAAGTATTATTGAATTTGAAAAGAAAAAGAAATAATTCTGGTTCTACTATTGTAATAGTGCTTATTATGACTTCATTTGTATTGATTCTTTCAACACTGATTACTACAACTACAATGGTCAACCTTAAAATGAAGATGATAGCATCACAGTCTAAAAAGACGTTCTACACATCAGAAGAGGCTGTTGATGAGATATATGCTGCACTTGGAAAAGCTTCAATGGAGTGCTTTAATGCTTCATATGAGGAACAGCTTACCACATTATCAAGTTATAGTAAGGTCGTTTCTGACCAGCATAATAATTTTGCAACTTTGGTTGAGATTGATAATGAAAAAGCAAATGTTGCTTTAAGAGAAAATTATATGCAGAAGCTTATAGGAAAGCTGTTGCCAGATTTTAAGACAACAGATTTTAGGCCTGTATATAATAATAATTATAGCTTTGATGGACACAAGGAGAAGTTTATTGAAATATTGAATTCATATCTGGAGAATTATTCTACAGGTGTTGATAATGATGGTAATGCTACGGGAGAGCCTATTCTTGTGGTGCAGGATGTTAATACTATCCGTATGAGAAATACAAGCGATAAGAATAATGGTACAGGTCTTAATGTGTATGCAATTACATTTACAGATTGTATCGTTAAGTATCTGACACAGAATGGGGATTATTCCTATATTACATTTAATGGAGCAGTTGGGCTTCCTGATATATATGTTAATTTCATGGACGAAGACCTTGTTGGTACAACATTCTTCGGTAATTATGCGTTAGTTGGTAATACTGGTATTAATATTACTGACGGCGGAGCAGCGATAATTAAAGGAAATGCATATGCTGGAAGAGCATCAGGTCTTAATATTAAGGGTTCAACTCTTGATTTTACAGGCAGTTATCTTATCTGTGGAGGTAGTCTTAACCTTAATATTAAGTCAAAAGGAGAGACAGGTGCATTATCTGCGTCACAGCTTAACCTTGGTGGCTCTTCACAGTTATGGTCGGATGAGATTGTACTTGGAAATAATGCCACATTTAATGGAGCTGGTGCAGTCAATGTTAAGGATGACCTTACTATTGAGGGGGATGATTCAAGTGCAGTTCTTAGTGGTTCTTATGAAGGCTTTGGATATGAACCTAAGGAAAATGCAACTCATTATGACAGTAGTGCGGTAATTATTAATGGAGAAAGAGCGACAATTACATTCAGTTCATCTCTTTCAAAGCTTGTTGTTGCTGGCCGTTCATATATTAAGTTTGAGACATCAGTACCGCTTGCAACAGGTGAATCAATTTCAGTAAATACTAATCAGGAAATATATCTTGTTCCTGCGCAGCTTTTAAAGAGTGGCTCTAAGAATCCATCTAAGAAGAAGACAGCAGGCAACGGAATCAAGTGTGAGACTAAGATAAGTGAGTCAACATTCTTTGGATTTGATTTATTAAGCAAGAATGGTGATGATTATTATGTGACAAGAGATTATGATATAGCTGGTTCTGGTCTTAATACAATTGATTATGATAAGTCAAGAACATATTATTATTTCAGTTTCAAGGATACAGCATCACTTAATACTTATGCTAAGATTATATATGATTATACAGATACTCAGTTTGAGGAATTCCTTAATAATACTTCTTATGCACAGAAATGCAGTGCTGCAGAGAAAAATGATTATATTAAGGAATCTAAGTCTTTAAGAAATGCTATTAAGAAATCTGTAGGTACATATGCCGGACTTAGTGGTTCATCAGTTGTAAGAAGTGAAAGTCTTACAGATGGAGCCAGCCTTGGTATCTTTGCTGATAATTCAAGTTTTGATTTTAATACTGAATATTCAGACAGATCGAATAGATATAATGTGTTTAATAAGATACTTGCGCCTCTTGGGGATTCAGTAACATATACAACAACTCAGCAGGCAGAGGAATATCTTAATAGTATTGCTCATAATAATATTGCTATTGATCTTAGCAAGTACACACCTGATGATGTTTATGACAATATTATTAATAAAGATGGTTTTGCAGAAGTTACTGATGGTAAGGCATTTATCAAACAGGTAGAAGGAAAATGGTTTATAGCTTATGCGTTATCTGAAGTATCTGCATCAAAAGGTATAGAACTTGTTATAGATAGTAATTCGTCTGAATCAAAATCAAATATTCTTAAGATAACTTCGGGCGTTGTTGTCTGCTCTGGTAATGTTCATATTAAGAGTGATTTTGATGGAATTGTTGTTTCTAATGGAATAATTACGATTGATTCAGGAGTGACAGTTTCTAATAACATATTCTCTGATTCACTTTTCAGAACATTTATTGATGACCATGAAGCAGAGCTTACAGATACTAACGGAAAAGGCAAGACAGTCCACTATAAGGATATTTTCAGATTCTGGAATCCGCATGTTGAATCTAAGAAGGATTCATCACTTAGTGTAAGCAATATGACTTATAAGGATATGGTTACATTCAGTCTCTGGAGAAAGTACGAAGATCCTAAGGGAACTAATGTTGAGTCTACAACGGAGGCACCTACTAATCCGTCATAATACGGAATATTATAGAAAGATTATTTAATGGAGATGTGATGATGAGCAGGAGAGGGAACAGACATTTTAAGAAACAATTAAATAATCAGGGATTTTCTTTATTGGAACTTCTTGTAGTAATCGCAATAATCGCAGTTGTTTCACTTCTTGTAACAGTCGGACTTACAGTTCTTAACAAGGGAAATGCCAAGAAAGCTAATAAGAATCTTTATTCAAGTCTTAGTGAGTTAAAGACAAGTACTATGGCTAAGAATGGGAACTGGTACATGGAGATTGGTAAAGAAGGAGATTCTTATGTATTTACTACATATAAGGATACAGGAAGTCCATTAGAAACATACAAATGTAGTGCTTCAAGGATTTCTATTGTATATGAAGCTGGGACTTCGTCGTATAATGTTGATGATTATACAATTATGGTTAAGTTCAGCAAAGCAGATGGTTCATGTGACAGTGTGACAGCTACTAAGTCAGGAATGGATCCGGTTGAACTTAAGAATACAGCAACTTCAGGAACATTTAAGGTTACATCATCTGGTGTTGATTATGAATCTAAGCTATGGTATAAGACCGGAAAAGTTACGACATCGAACTAGTTTATTAATATGGAGTGGAGTTATGAAGAAGGATAACAAGGGATTCTCATTAGTGGAGCTGCTTATAGCGATAGCAATATCAAGTATTGTTCTTATGGCACTTGTAATGCTTATTACGCAGGCGGTCAGAAGTTACACGAAGCAGACAGCTTTGGCACAGATACAGAGTGATGCTGATATAAGTCTTAATCAGATGTCAAAGAATATTCTTGAGGCGACAGAGATAAAGATTGAAAAGCTGAATGGGGATGTAACTATATATACTAATAAGGTTATTGAGAAAAAGAATAGTACTGAGGTAGGCATTGAATGGGGATACTATTATGAAAGTGCAACACAGCAGCTATGGTATATCAATTCAGATAAGTCAGAAATGAGTCTTGTATGTGATAATGTTACATCATTTGATGTAAGAATATCAAAGGATAGTATAGAGCTTGATACAGCAACAATTAAGTCAATTGACAGGAATCCACAGATTGTTATTTCGTTAGGTTTACAGAGGATGAATGAAAAGAGAATCGTTTCAAGAACATTTTCAACAAGAAACCAGCTTAATGATAATATAACACTTGGCAAGTCTGTTACATCGGTTGAAGGCGATAAGGAAGATGTTGTTAATACACTTAAGGTTGGCAACACGTTATCAGCAGCACAGATAATTGATTATTTTACAGATAATTAAGTAAACGGGAGGTAATCTTTATGAAGTCAAAGTTCAAAGAAAATGGTAAAAACAGAATATTGGCAGTGATTGCTTCTGCAGTTATGTTTTGTCTTGTTGTGCTTCTGATAATTGTTACACGAAAGACTGATGTGGTGGCAGATACTTCGGTTATTATTAATGGTAAGGAATATTCACAGGATAATAAGATGAAGATTCTGGAGATTGTTTCTGAAGATTATTATGATGAGTTAGGACCGATTATAGGTAATTCATCTGGTAGTGTCAAGTGGGATGATATTGTAGCAAAGGCTACTGATAAAAAGGTAGCATCTAATAGTGATGTACAGAAGAATATGGATGTGTATCTTCAGTATGTTAATGGTATTCTTTTAAACGGAACTAATTATAATTTATGCCTTGAGTATAAAAGTGGCAACTCATACAATTATTACACTACTTCTAATGATGCAATACAGAAGGTTGGCACTTTAGATGTTGATAATATAAAACTTATTTTCTGTAAAAAAGATGGTAATAGCTATATACCTATGACAACAAAAAACGGTTCTAAGTTAAGAGATGCATTTTCTTTCTTTGTATTTGGTGACAAAGGAATGGAAGGATTTGTTGATCTTGTAATCAAGAAACCGTCAGAAGTTACAATTAAGGATATAGATGAAGCAACTATTGTATATTTTTCATGTAAAATTCACAATGCGGGAATATTATCTGCGTATAATTATCTGAATGGAACTAATGTATCTTCTACAGAGAAAAAATGGACATTGGGAGACAATGACTTATCAGCGGAAACAGCACTTTACCTGTATATGGTGAATGCTACTAAAGGAAAAGCCATAATGTATAATTCTGCCGATAAAGGTCTTGGAAGTGATAATAAGTATTCTAATATTGCAAGAATATGTCTTACTATGTCTGGTATTGACAGAGATCAGTTTGTTACAGATTTTGCCCATACCAAAGAAGGCATAAGCGGAGGTGTTACAGGTAAATATTATAGTGGAAATGTAGGATATATTAATATTGATGACGAAAATGGCAACAAGGTAATTAATTATTACCTTGAATCTGGAGAAAAAAGAAGCTTTGAAGATGCCAAGGGCTCAGGACCTTTTGCTTACTGGAGAAGTTATCAGATGATTTTTAATCCGGAAAATTTTGAAAACAATAAATCAGATTGGGTTACTACATTTCCAATATATAATGCAACGGAAACAAATAGACAGAAGTATGTTGATAAGTACGTATGGGAATTCAATTCAGATAACTCTATTACATCAGAGCTTATGTCAAGTAATGTGTATCCTGATAAAGCTGCTGAAAGTGATATTAAGTATGGTACAACTTATGAAGAAGCAAAGCAATTTACTAAGGATAATAAAACTGTATCAGCTGACCTTACAGGCTCCAAGATAATTCAGTACATCATTGGCGCATATAAGAGAACACCTAGTGAATCTGTCAATGTACTTGAAATTGAACCTATTGGTGTATATGGCTATAATAATGATGGCGGTAAGGATATTATTAAGACGTGGTATGGCTTGCCAAAGACATCAAGTGTAACGGTTAATGTTACAAGTATGTCAATAAATGCATTTGCAGGACTTAATGAAGATATTCTTTCAAAGTATGATCTTGTTATTATTGGTGATAGAGGTTCTGCGCAGACAGTTGGCAAAGTATTTGGTTCTCATATGTATAATACTGACAGAACATTTACAGAATCATCAAAGACATATAATCTGAATGCTAATGACCTGACTGAGAAAGCGTTTAATAAACTTTTTGAATTTGCACAGAAGGGTATGCCGATAGCACTTGATAAGAATGTATATTATGGCAATAAGTCAGTTGTAGACAGTAACACTAACATGTATAAGATGAGAAAATCTAATCTTGCAATGCAGCTTACAAAGACAGGATCATCTAATATTGTATGGGTAGATAATGATGAGGTATCAGATACATTAAATTATATCTATAAACCGACAAGCAACATTTCACCTAATATGAAAGAGTATGATGGAACTGAGGCAAGTGTTAATGAAAGAGATTTTGACAAGAGCCTGTTAGTTACATTTTCAGGAAATGTAACTGTTCCGGTAAGGGATGGCTCATATAAAGTTAAGATATACATTGACAGAAACTGTGACAGTATGTTTTCAGAAGATCATACAACAGATGATACTGAGTTATTCTATTGTGAAAGTGATGGTACGGGGATACAGTGGACTAATGGAGGTTTTAGTACAACATTGTCTCTGCCAAGTGGACTTACCGGTTATGTTGGCTGGAAGGTTGAGATAACTGATACAGATACAGGATTAAGAACTTATACTTCTGGTGCATTTGCATTGAAGAATAAGGAGAGAACAATAAATGTTTTACAGATTAAGAGTAATTCACAGGAGTCACATCTTAATCTTGCTCCTGGAAGCAAGTTTGATGAAAAATTCAAGTCAGAAGCTGGGATTACAGGGTTTAATCTGAAGGTTAAAGAAATGACCAAAACAGTTTTTTCAGAAGAATTAAAGAAGAATCCTAAGCTTCTTGATGATTATTCTATGATTGTTATGGGATTTGCTGATAACTATGGTAATGATAATGATTTATCTGCCAATGCAATTGATGCTATAAAAACTTATATTGATGATGGAAAATCTGTACTGATGACACATGACTGTATGTCTTATAGGGAGAATGGTACAGGCAAAAAAGCAGCTGGTTCATATGAGAAACTTAATTATGCTACCCAGCAATTGAAACCTTTGATTGGAATGAAGGGTGGATATAGTTTAACAGATACTCTTATATATAAATTATCGGGCGTAGGACCATTTGCTAGTTCAGGTAATACAACAAATACCAGAATGACAAGCAGCCTTTCAAAGCTGAATACTGGTGAAGTTACATCTTATCCTTATGGAATTGATTCATCAATAAGTGTTGCTCCAACGCATGCACAGTATTTTGCTCTTAATCTTGAAACACAGGTTAATGGTTCAGATCCTATTGTATGGTATACTCTTGATAATGGGGATAAGAATTATTTTTCATTATCAGGTCAGGATGCTGTTAATAATTACTATATATATTCTGCTGGTAATGTTACATATACTAGTGCAGGTCATTCTGATATGGATAAAGAAGGCACTGATGCAGAGATGGAGCTTTTTGTTAATACATTTGTAAGAGCTATTCTTGCTGGTAACAGTGAGCCGCAGGTTTCATATACGGATGCTGTTTATGATGACACACAGAAGGCATATAGCAGTTATATTAAGTATAATTACACAAAATTTGCTGACAGAAAGCTGAATTTTAGTTTTAAAATAACAGATGCGGATCTTATTGATGGAAGAGGTATCATTAAAGAAGCATTTATGTATGTTTATAATGAAGAAAAAAGAGGGGACACTGACGTAAAAGATGGTAAGTTTGATTCATCTAAAGATAAGCGTCTCGGATATATCAGTATAGATGGTTCTGGAAATGTTTCACTTACGTCGATGCCTGTATCGTCAGGTTCATCTAAGGTTAAATCTGGTGTGGAATATACGGTTGATAATTTCTGGAGTCTGTCAGGGGCAGATGATGCATCATTGAGACAGAAGCTTTCGGATGGAACTCTTAAGATAGGTATTCAGGCAACTGATGGCCACAATGGAGTTGGTTATGCAATACTTAATCTTCAGGTAAAAGATTTGTTTAATATGGATTAATTTAATATCAGTATGGATTAAACTCCGGTGGATGAACTCTCATATAGAGAGGCTCTGCCGGAGTTTTTTGTTAGGAATCATACAGGAGAGATATTCTATATAAAATATAATGATATATACATTGACATTGATTATATATAATGATAATATATTAATACATTATATACGCAGTGCGTATTATAATAAGGATTATGCGTTTAGAGGAGATATATGGGGAAGAGTGTAGACAGGAAACAGGTAGATGAGATTAAGAATGATACAATAAGTAAGGATTTCTGGCGAAATAATGAGCATTTTGCAGACCTTTTTAATGCAGTGCTTTTTGGAGGGGAACAGGTTGTTAAGTCGGATAATCTTGAGGAGATGGATACTGATGTGTCTGGTGTTATGCAACAATAGAAGATATAATATTTATGATAAGATATGGAATATCAAAGAAGGATTTATTAAAGAAGTATTCAGAAAAAGATTACAACGAAGCACTTTCTAAGATAACTGCGAAGTAAAGATGAACCAACCAGATTAGCAATATAACATATGAGGTCTGGTTGGAATTTTTATATGATGGATATATATTGATAGTTATTTTAAGATACTATTATCCTAAAAGCTTAACGAATATATATTTAAGTATTGATAGTAAAAGGGGGCGGTATTTATTGTACAGTAGTGTATTGAGTGGGGTATTATATGGATTGAAGGCAGAGATTGTACGGGTTGAGGTTGATGTTGGCAATGGTATTCCAAGTTTTGAGATGAGTGGTTTTCTTAGCAATGAGGTTAAAGAAGCGAGAGAAAGAGTAAGGGTTGCTATCCGTAATTCTGGGTATGAGCTTCCTCCACAGCGCATTGTGGTAAATATATCTCCTGCAGATATCAGAAAATGTGGCACAGGTTTTGATTTGCCAATAGCACTGGCTATATTATCAGCAAATGGTTACATAGATGAAGTTAATGTTGATAATATGATTATACTTGGTGAGTTGAGCCTTGATGGAAGCATTAATGGTGTAAGCGGGGTATTGCCATGTGTATGTGAAGCAAAGAAATCCGGAATAAGTAAGGCACTTATACCAGTGTCTAATTATA
>ERZ859967.1209-NODE-1209-length-12527-cov-2.509060_pt1 | contig 12527 bp, 10 predicted proteins | sample MGYA00510115_ERZ859967 | MGnify/ENA primary metagenome ERZ859967 (study PRJEB30046, sample SAMN00715171) | human gut metagenome | study: EMG produced TPA metagenomics assembly of the A metagenome-wide association study of gut microbiota in type 2...
TTTTATTTTCTTATTCAGTTCACGAAGCCTGCCGTTTACGATTCCAAGGATTATGTCATCCTCATAATAATCCTTGAATCTGTCTGCTACGGCTTCTAAAGTATCACTTTCTGATGCTGTCACTGCCATGACCTGTCCATCCGGCAAGGTCACCTTCACACTATATTCCTGCATTTCTTATTGCCCCCATAGTCGAATATGCTGCCTCATTGTATGCCATCATCTCGTTTATCTGCTCGATTCTGTCCATGATGGAATCACTCATCTCCTGTGTCCTTAGCTGCTGCATGATGGCAGCCAGCTTGTGGTGTTCCCTGACAAGGAACTTCCGAAGCACCGGATTACCGTTTTTGATAAGTACAGGTCCGTACAAATCGCATACAGTAACCGTCGTCTCGTCCATATTGTCCCATGCGGAATTGTCCGCACACGGCACACATCTGAACATCGGATAGTATTTTCCGTCCTCCAAAATCATATCCTCATCAACTATCTTATAGCCCGTGTTCCTTACATATTCACGGACTTTGCTCACTTCCGACTGTGGCTGCAGAATCAGCTCCTTTGCCGACCTGCACACTGTCTCCCCTGCGGTTAAAATGTGAATAACAAGCTCTCCTCCCATTCCTGCTATGACAATAGAGTCAACCTCTCCGTCGTGTATCGCTTCAAGCCCATTGGAAAGCCTTGTGGTAATCTTCTCTGTCAGACCGTTTGCCCTTATATGCTCATTGGCGCGCTCAAGCGGTCCCTTATTTATATCAACAGCAATTGCCTTCGGTATTATATTACCCTGCACCAGGGCAATAGGCACATAGCCATGGTCGGTTCCCACATCACACAGCGTGTAGCCGGCCGTGACCATTGATGCCACTGCCTTCATTCTTCTGGATAGCCTAATCATCTTACTCTAAGTAGTCCTTAAGCTTTCTACTTCTACTTGGATGACGAAGCTTTCTTAGCGCCTTTGCCTCAATCTGGCGGATACGCTCACGAGTGACGTTGAACTCCTTACCTACTTCTTCAAGTGTTCTGGCTCTGCCGTCCTCTAAGCCAAAGCGGAGTGTGAGTACCTTCTGCTCTCTCTCTGTCAGAGTACCCAGTACTTCCACCAGCTGTTCCTTCAGTAACGTAAACGCTGCCGCATCGGAAGGTACCGGTACATTATCATCCTGGATGAAATCGCCCAGGTGGCTGTCTTCCTCTTCACCGATAGGAGTCTCTAAGGATACCGGCTCCTGGCTGATCTTTAAGATCTCACGCACTCTGTCTACCGGCATATTCATCTCCGCTGCGATCTCTTCGGGGGTCGGTTCTCTTCCCAGCTCCTGCAGCAGCTGTCTGCTCACGCGGATCAGTTTGTTGATCGTCTCCACCATGTGCACGGGAATACGGATGGTTCTCGCCTGATCTGCGATCGCTCTGGTGATTGCCTGACGGATCCACCAGGTTGCATAGGTAGAGAACTTATATCCCTTACGGTAATCGAATTTTTCCACTGCCTTGATCAGCCCCAGGTTACCTTCCTGGATCAGATCCAGGAACAACATTCCACGGCCCACATATCTTTTGGCAATGCTGACCACCAGACGTAAGTTAGCCTCTGCCAGACGCTTTTTTGCCTCCTGGTCACCCTCTTCCATCCGCTGTGCCAGTTCGATCTCTTCCTCCGCACTTAACAGGGGAACTTTACCGATCTCTTTCAGATACATACGTACGGGATCTTCGATGCTGACACCTTCCGGTACGGACAAGTCGATATTTTCCACATCCACTTCATCCTCATCGGTCAGAATGATCTCCTCATCGTCCACATCATCGTCATCGGTAATACGCAATACATCCACGTTATTCTGGTCCAGATATTCCAGAACCTTCTCCATCTGTTCCTCTTCCAGAGGCATGTCCGCAAAGAAGTCACTGATTTCCTGATACTCCAGCACATTCTTTTTCTTTTTCGCCATATTCAGGAGTTCTTTTACCTTCTCCGCAAATTTTGCCTGTGTGTTTTCATCCATTTTCGTGGTTCCATCCTTTCATTGCCATTATTTATAGCCATATTTCGTATCTTTTATAACTATTCGAAAGCCTAAATCCCATTATTCCAGGGAAATATGCGTCCTTTGTAATTCTTCCAGGGCTTTTTTTCCTTCTACCGCCTGTTTCACGGCATTGACGTCCGTCCCCAGCTTTGCCATATAGTATTGATAGCTGTTTTTCTTCACTGCCAGCAGAATATCATGGAAAGCTCTCTCCCTCTCCTGGCGGGTGGACAGCTCGGGGAGCGTGGTATGGAACAGCTCCGCAGCCTCCCTCTGTTCTTCCTCATCTTCAAACATACTGATGATCCCTGCAGGCTGGAACTGATCTCTGTCCAGTTCATCGAATAGCCTCTCCGCTACTTTCCGGTACAGTTCCTCGGTGAAATCCTCCGGGGAAATATATTTCCTTACGATCCGGTACAGGGACGGATCATCGCTGATCCAGGTGATCAGAAGTCGTTGGGACCTGCGCCCATTCTCGGCGGGATCCTTTTTCTGTACACTGCTTCTCGGTCGTTCCAAAGGTCTTGCCAGTCCCGTCTGCGACGCAATCCCAACTACCATTTTGCGCAGATTGTCCGGACGGATCATGTATTTTTCCGCAATTGCCTGCAGATAATTTTCTCTTTCCAGATCTTCCGAGAATTCACACAGCTTCTGTGCAATCTCCCGGTGGAACTTTGTCCTCTGCTCCGGATCGCTCTGATCGTACTGTTCGCTTAAGATACGGATCTCAAAATAAAAGCTGTTCTCCGCCTGATCGATCCGTTCCTGAAAAGCTTCTTTTCCGAGATTCTTGATGAATTCATCCGGGTCTTTATACGGTCGCATATTGATGACCTTGCCGGTAAGTCCGGCCTCTCTCAGGATCCCGATCCCCCGCAGTGCTGCTTTCGTTCCGGCACCGTCGCTATCGTATGCGAGGAGAATATTCTCCGCATAGCGGTGCAGGAGATTCGCCTGCTCTACCGTAAATGCCGTTCCCAGAGATGCCACTGCCTGTGTGAATCCTGCCTGGTGCATGGCAATGACATCCATATATCCCTCGCACAGGATAATGTTGCCCGTCCTGGCAGTCCTTGCGAAATTCAGTCCGTAGAGGTTACGTCTCTTATCGAAGATCATGGTCTCTGGGGAATTCAGGTACTTCGGTTCGCCGTCTCCCATGACCCTGCCTCCGAAGCCGATCACCCGGTGGTTAATATCCTGTATCGGGAACATCACCCGGTTCCAAAACTGACTTCTGAGTCCTCTCTGTTCCGAGAACATCGCCAGTCCGGAATCTTTGATCTCTTCATCGGTAAAGCCTTTTTTACGCAGATACTGGACTACCTGCTCGCCGTTTTTCCCGGCGTAGCCCAGTCCGAAATGATGCATAGTCTCGTCGGTCAGCTTTCGTTCCGTCAGATAACGCATTCCCACTTCTCCGTGAGGACTGCGCAGCATATAATAAAAATATCTGGCTGCCTCCTTATTGACCTCCAGCAGCCGCATCCGCTTGCCGGCCTTTTTCTTCTGTTCCGGTGTCTCTTCCACTTCCGGCAGTTTCACTCCCGCACGATCTGCCAGGATCTTGACTGCCTCCGGAAAAGTATCGTTTTCATACTTCATAAGAAATGTATATACATTTCCGCTGGCATGGCATCCGAAGCAGTAATACATCTGCTTATTCGAAGACACCGAAAAAGAAGGTGTTTTCTCGTTATGAAAAGGACAGCAGCCCCAATAGTTGCTTCCTTTTTTTTTCAATGTCACATAACCGGAAATAACATCAACGATGTCATTCCTGGCTCTGACTTCTTCTACCAGTTCTTCAGGGTAATACACTCTTTTTACTCCGTTTTATTGTAATACACTATCGCTGCCAGGATTTCGGTATGTAGATGTCTTCATAGACCGCTATGGCAAAGCGGTCCGTCATGGCTCCCACATAGTCACAGACTACCTTCTCTCTCGGCTCTCCGACAGAGAGGAGATTCAGGTATTCCTCCGGCAGATCATCCAGATGTTTCAGGAAATGTTGATATAACGTCTCCATCAGCATCTCCGCCTTTCCCTCTTCACTTTTGGCGATGGGATTTTTATAGACTCTCTCAAACATGAACTGTCGGATCTTCGTCATGGCTTCCGCCACCGGTTCCGACATCAGGATATCATCCTTGTCCATACTGTTGGTTACAATATCATGAATAAAGTGATCCAGTCTCTCAGTGGGGCTGCTGCCGATCACTTCACAGATCTCCTTCGGGACATCTGCCTCCGTGAGAATTCCTCCCCGGATGGCATCATCCATATCATGATGAATATAGGCGATCTTATCGGAAAGTCTGACGATCTTGCCTTCCAATGTATGAGGCTTGCCAATGGTCTGATGGTTCCGGATACCGTCACGTACTTCATACGTCAGATTCAGTCCCTTACCGTCCTTTTCCAGAATATCCACGGTACGGACACTCTGCTCTGCATGCTCGAATCCAAACGGACAGACTCTGTTCAGAGCCCGCTCTCCCGCATGTCCGAACGGTGTATGTCCCAGATCATGCCCCAGTGCAATTGCCTCCACCAGATCCTCGTTCAGCTTCAGAGCCTTTGCTATGGTTCTGGCTGTCTGGGATACCTCCAGTGTATGTGTCAGTCTGGTCCGATAGTGGTCTCCCTCCGGTGTCAGAAACACCTGTGTTTTATCCTTCAGTCTGCGGAATGCCTTACAGTGGATAATACGGTCTCTGTCCCGTTGAAATACCGGCCGGATATCACACTGTTCCTCAGGCTTCAACCGTCCCTTTGAATTTACACTCAGGGATGCGTACGGACTTAAATAATCCTGTTCCCATTGTTCCAAGCTTTCTCTGATCGTCATAGTTCCTCCTGCCCCTACTTCTAATATTCTGTGCCTGTCCGGAAAATCCTTTTCCCGGGTTCAAAATTTTTAACTAAATTTTGAACCCGGCTATCTGCACACAGAATAAATGAATTCCGCACTTTTATCCATGGCCTCATTGGCCCTTTTGAAGGGTGACATCTGAAAGACATGCCACATCCCGGGGAAACGATCCATATGAGCGGACACGCCGGCCTTGATCAGGTTCTTGTAGAGCCGCAGAGAATCGTCTAATAATATCTCATTCTCTCCAACCTGAATGTAGACGGGCGGGAATCCGCGGAAATCGCCATACAGCGGAGAAATATAAGGATCCGTCAGGTCTCTGTCGGGAGCATAGGCTTTCGTCATGCGGTCGATGTATTCTCTGTCCAGTACAGGATCCACTTCCGCCTTGGTCTGGAACGTCTTGCCTTCGCCGGTGAGATCCGTCCAGGGGGACATCAGTACGATGCCTCTCGGAAGCAGACGCTCCTGCTCCTTTAATTTCAGCACCAGGGACAGTGCCAGATTACCGCCGGCAGAATCTCCTGTAACGATGACGTCTCTCGCTCCGTAGCCCAAAAGCATCAGATAATTCCAGGCCTTCATGGCATCCTCCGTGGCTGCCGGGTAAGGATGCTCCGGAGCTAGCCGGTAGTCAAAGCACAACACATCCATAGAAGTGCCCGATGCCAGTTTGGAGGTCAGAGTTCTGGCATAGATGCTGCTGCCGGTGGAATATCCTCCTCCATGACAATGCAGGATCACATACTTTTTCATATGTGCACGATTCACGCTGACCCATTCCGCATCCATTCCCTCAATACCCACCGGGCGGTATTGAATCTCCTTACTGTTCCCCAACAGTTCTCCGATATGATCCTGGGATTGTCTGTGCTTTTCCAGATCCGGGTTTTCCACCAGTCCATGTGCCCTGCGGATCAGCTGCATTAGATTCTGATTATTCTTTTCACTGTTTTTTCCTACCAGTGCCATAAATTCCTCCTGTTAAAAATGAAGCCGTCTGCGTACTGCATTGCGCAGTCTTCTCCGGGACAAAAGTGTCGCGATCGTAATGTCCACGATCACACAGATCGTCAGCACGATCGCCGACCACCGAAGTTCAATGCCAAGTCCCAGGAAACGGTCGATAAGAATTTCCAGTCCCACACACAATACTGCTACTCCGGAGATCAGGTATAGAGCTCCCGTAAGGAATGACATCGGAAGCTTACGGATACAAAAAATCACCGCTTCTACCACCGCTATGACAAGCAGCACCACCGGAATGCCCAATCCATAAAACCAGCCACTCTGTCCCGTCAGATAGGTCAGCAGATACAGATACACGATCACCGCCACACCGTCTAACAGAATCGACAGATAAACAGGCTGTCTCGTATAGATGACTACAGGGATCATGATCACCCACAATACCAGGAAGACTCCGATCACCGCAAGGGACCAGAGACTGCTCCGGAATACAAGTACGTTCAAAAGTCCGCAGGTCACTGCCGTTGCCAGTACGATCACAGTCAGCAGTACCCCCAGATCTTTTCTTTTTACTACTTCCACCTGACCTTTTTCCTTCGGAAAAGGAGACGGCTGCGTAGACGGTTCCGGTGCTTTCGGATTATAGACCGGAGTATCGCACAGCGGACACTTTGTTGCCGAAGCATCCAGTTCCACACCACAATTCACACAATATGACATAATTGCTTCCTTTCTCTCTGTCAAAGCGATTTATCGATTACTTTCTATTTTTACATGAATGCCATCCTGTACCAGCTTGCGGAAAAACAGCCGCTCTACATCAGTCTCTGCAATACTGCTGGCAAAATTGATCGTAAGAATATCCTCAAAACTGGCAATGGCGCAGTTCGTTCTCGTGGAAAAAGGCTGTCCCATATAAATATCAAAGCGTTCAATATATGGCTTCATAGTCTCCGGGACCTTCAGAGCTCCCATGTTGGTCAGGCCTGCCGAAGAGTTTTTATCCTGGATCTTCGTATAGAACTGCCGAACCACCAGATCCTTGATAAACAGCGGTACAATGCGGATGAAAGGATTCCTCTGGGTCTCCGCGTTCGTAGTGATATCGCCCCGCAGCAGCTTTTCATTCAGATAATAGCGCATGTAGTTATGCACCTGCGTCACAATTTCTTCGAAAGTGTACTCTCCCAGTCTGGGGTCGATCCCCGGGTAGATCATGGTGATAAAATTCCTCAGGGTCCTGGATGGGAAAAAGCGGCGCAGGTTCACCGGCATGGCAATTTTTACCGGTCGGAGCTTCAAATGCCATTCACTCTCCTGCTTCTGCATCAGGGCATAGAGCAGAACCGAATTCAGATATTCGGTAATGGTAGCATTATAGCTTTTCGCTACCCGCATCACCTCCGACACCGACATAATGCCGTCTATAATGTTCAGCGTATAGAAAGGTTCCTTCGTCCCCCTGACACGATAAGTCTTCTCTCCCGGCCTGGGTGGACAGACTTTGGCATTGGCATATTTCATATAAGCATCTTCCAGTTCTCCCGGGTCCGGGATCCCCAGAATGTCCAATACGAATCCTCCATTTTCAATCTCTGAATGTCCCTTCAGACGCAGATAAGTGGCTGTCAGTGTCTGCAGCACACACATTCCGCCGGTGCCGTCTCCCAGACTGTGATGCGCCTCCAGTGCGATCCGGTTACGATAGTAATAGATTCTTACCAGATACCGGTTATTGCCTTTAAAATGCATGGGCTGGCAGGGGTTCTTTACATCCTCCTGCACAAAAGGGCCGGGTCTGTCATTCGGTTCCAGATATCGCCAGAATACACCCTTCCGAATTGCCGCTTTATACGTCGGAAAACGAGGCATCGTCAGATTCACCGCACGCTGCAGTATTTCCGGGTCTATATCTTCTTTTAACAGCACAGACAATCGATACACGGAAGAGAAATCTCTCCTCTGCAATGTAGGATATACGATTGCCGACAAGTCCAGTTTGTACCAATCCTTGTGTACCTTCTGTATTTGGTCTGTCTTCATTCTGTCTCACCTTCTTAATTCTAGTATAACGGTTTCTAAATAACTACACCATTCACGTAGAATATTTTTCTGAGAGTGCAGGATAAAAAACGTAGGCGTAGCGGGCTACGCTGAGGATTTTTAGCCTGTGCTATCGGGAAAATAGGCAAGTGATATGGGGTAGTTAATTTAAAACTGTTATACTAGATACAGCAAAATTCTATATACAACAAAGGCGGCAACCTTTCGGTCACCGCCATGTGATGCAGAAAGAGGGACTTGAACCCTCATGGTATCACTACCACACGGACCTGAACCGTGCGCGTCTGCCAATTCCGCCATTTCTGCGAACAAGATGTATCTTACAGTATTTGTTTCAAAATGTCAACACTATTTTTCAAAAAAATTTGCATAAATTATGCCATTCCGTTTACTGTCTTGTATTTATACAGCATTTCTGCATGATTCTGCTCCTCAATCTGGATATCAGCAAGAATCTTTCTGATTGCTGTATCGGCAAAATTAAACACATTAGTATTATACTCTCCCGATACAAGTTTTTCAGAGCCAATACTGTCTGTTGCTAAAAATGCATCGCTTTCCTTATCCTCTGACTTGCTCATCACATCATAAGTTGCCTCAGGCTCATACTCTTTTCCCTCACAGTCATTGCAGTCACATTCAGGAACTTTTCCCTCAAGAATCTGTCCTAATGTGTCATAGTGCTTCTGCTCATTCTTCTCTAATGTAGAGAACAGCTCCTTTAACACAGGATCTTTAGCATCCTGTCCATACTTCTTGTACTTCTTGATACAGGTCTGCTCCTGAGTCTGTAAATCCTTAATCGTAGTCTTTTCTTTTTCATTCAATGCCATAATAAAAAGCCTCCTGATAATTAATACAACCGTATTATTACCAGAAGGCTTAACATTTATTCTTATATGTAATTATTAGAAGTCAACTTCTGTATCATAGTAGCAGCATGTAAGAAGCTTCTCCATCTCTTCCTGACTTGGCTGACGTGGATTAGAACCTGTACATGCATCAAGGATAGCATTGGCTGCGATGTCGTGTAACTTAGCCTTGAATTCTTCCTCTGATACAAATCCTGTCTCTGCTGGGAGACCACCCTCACCATAATTCTTGATGCAGTGAGGAATATTAAGTTCATCATTCATCTTTCTTAACATAGCGATAAGATTGTCAATCTTCTCATCCTGTGTATTGCCACCAAGATGTAAGAAATCAGCGATAAATGCATATCTCTTAGCTGCTGTCTCATCCTTGGCATTGAACTTGATAACCTTAGGAAGATACATAGCATTAGCTGCACCATGGATAATATGTCCACCTTCAAATGCTGCACCTGTCTTATGTGCCATAGAGTGTACAATACCAAGTAATGCGTTAGAGAATGCCATACCAGCTAAGCACTGTGCGTCATGCATTTTAGCACGGGCATCCAGATCGCCATTGTAGGAAGCAACCAGATATTCGTTGATCATTTCGATTGCATGGAGTGCTAATGGATCGGTGTATTCGCAATGCAGTGTGGAAACATAAGCCTCGATCGCATGAGTCATAGCATCCATACCTGTATGTGCTACAAGCTTAACCGGCATAGTCTCTGCAAGCTCAGGATCAACAATAGCAACATCAGGAGTAATCTCGAAATCTGCTATAGGATACTTAATACCTTTCTCATAATCTGTAATAATAGAGAATGCTGTTACCTCTGTAGCTGTTCCTGATGTAGATGAAACTGCACAGAAATGAGCTTTCTTACGAAGCTTAGGAAGACCGAATACCTTGCACATATCTTCAAATGTTGTATCAGGATATTCATACTTAATCCACATTGCCTTAGCAGCATCAATAGGAGAACCTCCGCCGATAGCAACAATCCAGTCTGGCTCGAACTCTGTCATAACAGCAGCGCCCTTCATAACAGTCTCAACTGATGGATCAGACTCGATACCCTCGAAAAGCTTAACTTCCATTCCTGCTTCCTTGAGGTAATCCTCTGCTTTCTGAAGGAAACCGTTACGCTTCATAGATCCGCCACCAACGCAGATGATAGCTTTCTTTCCTTCAAGTGTCTTGAGGGCTTCCAAAGAACCCTTTCCATGATACAAATCTCTTGGTAAAGTAAATCGAACCATAATAAAACCTCCGTACATAAATATTTGATTGTTAAATTATAAACAAACCCTATGCTCTTATTATATGCTTGCCCGTATAATAATTCAAGTAAATTTTATTATAATTTTTTGTAAATATTCCATGAACATTTATATATTTTTATTATCACTTACAATCCTGCCATCACTGATAGTAATTATCTTGTCAGCTAAAAGACCTACTATTTCATCTCATTTAGCAGCATTAGTAGGCTTTTTACCAACTTATGCACTGGTTTCATATGCTATTTGACACTGCCAAAATGCGAAAAGCATTTCAAAAAAGCTTTTATTTTCAACTACAAGTTTCTCTCAAACAACACATAATTGTCTGCTGTTCCAGTCTGAATCTTATAATAACAAGTCTCCTCTGTTCCATCATCATATATAACTTCTGCCTCTATAAGTATGGCGTTAAGCATGTCATTTCTTTCCTTGCGTACCGTATCTGGTGATTGTTTATTCATATACCATGAGTATGTACTTGTTGGAAATTCCATATACAATATTAAATCCAGTTCTTCCTGCTCTGCTCCCGATATCTTTTTACTTTGCGTCTTAATAACCTTTTTATCAAGGAATTCCTTAAGCTGCACCTCTCTCTTTTCAAACTGCACACGTGCATTATACGCAGTGTATTCTATAAACTTTACAGACTCTTTATCATACAGCACTGGCCACGAAAATCCCATTATATAAAGATATGATGTATCTGTGTCATGTACATCCTGTTCTACAGACCTGCTGTTTATCTTGAATTCACCCACTTGTTCCCAATCTTCATATGTATCTTCTTTTTCAGGATACTCCACCTCCTGTCTGGCTAAACGGCTGCTTTCACTTGCTGTCTTGTCACTCTCCTGTACTTCTTTATTCTTACATCCAGCTGATACACAGCCACATATAATCATCATCATTATCACAAACTGTTTAATTCTCATACATCCCCCTCACATAATAATACATAATATAGCAGTATTAATAACTATAATCAGAGGTATTCCTTTCCCCGAATTCTTTTTAAAAATGTGCCTTGAAGCGAATACTGTTTCAAGTCCGACTGCTACTGCGAATAGTATCTCCTCTGCCATCAGAATAAGCATATACTGGCTTATTGTTATATTCCTGAATACCTTTGCTGTATTCATATAAGTAAGGCTTATAAGCGGTGCATTAATATATGGCATACCATAAGCCTTATACATTATTATCATTTCGATTATATACAGTAAAAATGCACTTACCCCTACCAATATGCATACAGCAGCTGCCTTAACTGTATGTTCCCATCTTCTCCCTTTCTTAGACGGGCCAATAAGCATATTCATTCCGTTCTTATATTCCACTGAGTTTTCAGTCTCTGCAATAAGAACAACTCCAAATCCGAGTATAATATATATAAGCAGTTTTCTCGTTGCTCCTTTACTGCCAAATATCTGGTCGTATCCCCGTTGTGACATAACATACGCATCTATTCCGTACTGCTCTTTTATCTGTGAAACATATTCAATCTGCTGCATATATTCGCTCATGTTATCAAGCAGTCTCTCAGCATCCATGAGGTTGTACACATATCTGCTTACATCATCCTCACTAAGTTCTCCCCGCTCATACTGTTCTCTTGCAGTATCCAGCTTTGCCTGTGCCTCATAAACATCATTTTGTCTCTGCTCTATAAGACTGGTAAATCCACTGTAATCCCTGCCACCATACTGCTGATAATATTCATCACGCTTTTTTTCATCTTCAGAATATGCTATTTTCTGGTTATTACATATAAATATTGTTATAAACACAACAACACATATTACAATCCAGCCTCTTGCTGTTATTAAAAATTTGTACATTTCTTTCCAGAAATGCGGAAATCTGTCCAAAACCCTTTGAACTCCATGTCCGATTTTTTCAATCATTTTTCCTATAAAGCCGGCGGTTCTTCCCGGACGGATAACCTTTCCAAGTAGCGCAAGAAATATTGCTGATATTACAGCTATAATAATACACACCATGCACAGCACATTTATCATACGCACAGGAACACCTGCTATCATGATATTATCATACTTCCTAAGTATGCTGCTTACATTCATCACATTTATTATATTAATCTTCTTGAAAATTCTTAATCTGCCCTGCATTGATATATTCTGGTATGCAAATGCTTCCGCTCCTGCAATTATACCCACCATCACAATCGAACTAATTCTTTTCCTGCATAACGCAAATACGAGTGATATAACAAGCACTATTGCAATAACTATCAAAGATATAATCATATATCTTATAAAAAGATATGTCATTACGCTTATCGGATAAGTAAAATTATTATACCCTTTCAGACACTGTACAGGTGCTGTAAGGGAATCCCAGCCACCATACACCACAAGCATAGAGACAAGACCGCATAACTGCATAATCAGTGATAAA
>ERZ859967.1223-NODE-1223-length-12406-cov-1.941624_pt1 | contig 12406 bp, 10 predicted proteins | sample MGYA00510115_ERZ859967 | MGnify/ENA primary metagenome ERZ859967 (study PRJEB30046, sample SAMN00715171) | human gut metagenome | study: EMG produced TPA metagenomics assembly of the A metagenome-wide association study of gut microbiota in type 2...
CTTCCCGGCAAGCGAACGCATATTAAATAATATAATCGTTAGCTGCCTTTTCCTGTTCAATGTCAAGTAAATCCTGTACCGTCATATTATCAATTACGTTGTTCACTGCTTCATAAATCTTACGGTATACCTCTACAGTAGCACATTTCCCGTTTCTTTCACAAGGAAGTGCATTATCTGATAAACAGTCCACCGGTGCCAGAGAGCCTTCTGTCAGTCTCAGTATCATACCAACCGTGTACTGCTGCGGCTGTCTCACCAGCTGATAACCACCCTGTGCACCACGGGTACTTCTGACATAACCCGCTTTATTCAGTACAGCTACGATCTGTTCCATATATTTCTCAGAGATATCCTGCCTGGCAGCAATATCTTTCAGTTTCACAGTCTCTCCCATATGACCCGCCAGATCCATCATAATACGCAATGCATATCTGCCCTTGGTCGATATTGTCATATCTATTTCCTCCTGTTTCAATCGCTATATCCTTTATAACACGATATGAAAGCAACGTCAATAGGAAATTCCTATCTTTTCAATAGGAATTATAGAAAACAAACATCAGGATGCCGACTGCCATCGCAAGAAGCATTGGTTCTATCACCGAAACAGCCAGTATCCCTGCGTAAGAACGCTTATAGTAATAATGTCTGCGCCAGTCCTGATATGTCCAAAACGCACCAAGTAATCCACATAATATGATTTGTACTGCAATAATTATCCACACAGGGTAGGATATCTGTCCACTTTCCTGCTGTTTTGCCGGTTGCATGACCTGTCTTTCAAAGGAAAAAGTACTTCCATCATGCATGCGGATATCCAATGCCTCCTTAGCCTGTGCTGCCTCTATCCCCAGTTTCTCCATATAAGAAGAATACCATTCATAAGATGTCAAAGTATATAACTGCCCAAACAGTACTTCATTGACCACTCCTGTCAGAACTGCATCTTCCTTCTCCAATACCTGTATTCCCCTGTTCAAGTCATCTGACTGTAGTTGCAACAGGACATTATCTTCGATCACATAGCCACATTCGGCTTTTCCTGTAATCACCTGTCTGCGCAGCTCTTCTTCACTGTCTACAGCCTGGAATTCTACCAGTCCCTGATAGGAATCCAGCAGTGCCTGCACAGCTTCCTCATTGGTATAATAGACCGCCCGCAGAATTGTATCTGAACCTCTCTCTGCCCTGATCATGGCACAGGTCAATATGGTTGTGCAGATGAGACAGAACCAGAAGCTTTTTCTGTGCATTAGTCTTCGAAAAAGAATTGCAGATACAGAACTTCCTGTTTTATTCATAAAATGCACAGGTCTGATATCCTTTTCCCGCTCTTCTCTATGCATCAGAATAACTTCGGCTATTGTAAACAGAATGATCCAGCCAATGAGCACAAGACAGGTCTTACCAAATTGCTGTTTTCTGCCTGTAAGAATCATGGTAAAAGCTGCCTTGATATAAGTAGCTGGAATAAACTGCGCAATTTTTCCTACGATCTGCGGTAATATGGCAGAGGGAAGAAAACATCCTGAAAGATAGCCCTGTATCAGCCCTGACATGCAGGTTATTAATATCGTTGTGTTGGCACGTCTGGTCAGACTGTATACAAGCTGTGTATATGCACCACTACATAATAGCAGTAGCAGAAGCAGAATTATATTTCTTCCTGTTATCTCCCAGGAAGGAATCCAGCTTCTACACAGAGGAATCCATGTGGCAAGGTAAGGAATCACAAGCAGCATGGCAGCCAGAATGGCAGTAATGCCATTTCTCCCGATTGCCTGCACGATATAAGGCACATTCAGTCGATAACAGGTCATTCTCTCTTCTTCCTTCGTCCTTCTGCAATATTGCCCGAAGAACAGCCCTGCTATCAGCATGATACAGGTCAGAAATGCACTGTTATAATATACCGCTGCTCCGGCAGTTCCTGTTGCTGAGATACTGTCCTCTCTCCATAGCATGCTTCTGTTCATCACCAGATTCAGATTATGCATATCTATCTGTTGATATTGCTGTTCTATCTCCTGTCTGTCTATTCCTGCCTGTGACAGTATATCATCTGTTGCATAAATCTGCGCCTGTGCAACTGCAAGCATCCCGATTCCTGCATTGGCAAGCTCTTCAAACACATACCCCAGTGCCTTGGAATGCCCTGACAAATATAATTTGGCAGGCTCATTGGTGCCATCCATAATGCCCTCAACCACATGCTCAGGTAATACGATCAGTGCTGCCAGCTCCTGCTGTTGCAGCGCCTCCTGTCCTTCCTCCAGTGATGACATTTCACTCAGGCTGCACCAGCCCTTGAGCGCATCCATATGTTTTATATAAGTCAATGCAAAACTGGTCAGCTTATCATCCGGTGCGATATATCCAACCTTCACCACCTCGGTCCCGCTCCTTGACCATATCTGATATGCACAAAAAGCAGTCATACTGACAATGACAGCCAATATGACCGCTTTCAGGGCAAGCCCTGGTATACATGCCCGCATTCTTTTACATTCCGTTCTCAACCAGACTACTATCTTCACGACCAGTCATACCCTTCCATTTACAGAGCTGTAAGCATCTGATAGAACATCTGATAAATAGATGTGCTGTCCATCTGCATGAGTTCTATAGAATCCTGCAGTATCTCTACTTCTCCCATACCCTGTTCTATTCCAAATGTTCCGGCAATACGCATCAGTGCTTTATCATCAACTTCCAGACTTGCCGTATCCAGATCCAATGTATAGGACTGTCCTTCTACAATATCTTTATAAGAACCATCTGCACTGAGCTTATACTTCTCGTCTCCAGATTCCAGCTCAATTCTGCCATCAAATGCAAGTGTATCAAGCTTCCATGTATTCTTATAACGCATTGTCAGTGCAGTCATATTATCTGTTCCTACCACATCCAGAGTGAGATCTTCCTTATATTCCTCATCTGTCACGGACGCATCTCTGCTTATGGAATAAGTCTCTGTTCCATTTACCGTATTCAGCTTACATGCAGCCTCTATCACATCAAGCGTTCTGTCTGTTCCCGCCAGATCCGCTGACAGTTCCATACTTTTGATCTGGGAATCCTTACATTCTATCGCCTGTGGCGTCATAATACGGACGATTCTCCCTTTGGAATCCATATACAGATTCAGGCTGATATCATTCATACAGCGGATATCCAGCACATCCTCTACCTGACCGTCAACCAGCTCCCTGATATCATCTTCCAGCAGATATGCTATTGATGACTGCTCTATCAGCTTCGTGATACCTTGCTGATACATACTGCTTGCCATGAATTTCTCCTGAAAACTGTTAAGAAATACATTCATGGCATCCTTAGGGATCGTAATATTTACTCCACTGCACTGCATGCTTTTGTTGGAAGTCTTAATGGAAGCTTTATCCGATGCCTTCTGAACGACTATTGTATCCTTCAGTGTCTGCGCATCCTCGCTGAGTGCATCCATTAATTCTTCCATATCTGTATAATCCGCATCTTCTCTTGTGAAAAAGTCAATGGAAACATCCGAATCTACCTTGAATCCCAACTGATCTTTCCAGGCGGAAGCATTATAATCTGCTCCCAGCGTATCCAGCTGTAATCTATAGGTATCATTCAATAACTTCGGTACGTTGACATACATCGTATTGTCATCTACCATTATTGTACCATTTACCAGATTCATCTGATATGCTCCCAGATTAAAATCAATATTTGCCTGTCGGACTTCATTATCACATCCAGCCTCCAGATCCATATTGAGCATACTCAGTGTATCATTCTCTGGAAAAGTCGCTGTCATGTCTATTTTCAGAGTATACGGCCCCTTCATTGTATTCTTCTGCAGAAGAGACTTGTTGATCTGCTTTGCCGCAGGACTGCTGTATGCCGTCAGTTCTTTTGACATTTTGGAAATGCCCCTTGCCAGACGTACTTTGGGCTGATTGAGCACAATCAAAGCCGCACTGATACCTGTAATCAATAAAACGACAACTACTCCGGCTATAATTCCTATATTACGTCTTTTTTTATTCTGTTCCATTCGTTCTTCACTCCAGCTCCTCTACCAGTTGTTTTCCTCGAAGTGTTCTGTCTATCTTCTTCATATGTCCCTGACAGAGTGCATACACACTGTCGCAGATCTCCAGATCACTTTCGTCATGTGTCGCTAACAACACCGTTCCTCCCTGACTCCTGTACTGCAGCAGATATTCCCGTATCTGCTCCTTAGCCGGGAGATCCAGTGCAGCATTCGGTTCATCTAACAAAAGTATGACCGGACTTTCCGCCAGTGCGCATCCTATGCTGACACGCTTCTTCATTCCCCCGGAAAGGTTCTGCGCCCGCATGGAGCACATCTGCTGTACACCCAGTGTATGCAGAAATCCCTCTTCCAATTCCTTCTTGAGCCTGTACTTATCCCGATACCACAAAAGCAGATTATCCCTGACGCTCAGCTCCGGTATCAGATTGCTCTCCTGTGGCACATAACCCATATAACGCAGTAAAAGGCTTCGCCCCGCTCTGCCTTTTACCTGTTGTCCATCCAGATATATACTGCCGCCATCGGAAGTACGAAGCCCTGCTAATATCTGCAGGAAAGTAGATTTCCCACATCCATTGGCTCCCACAATTCCTATAATCTGTCCCTGCTGTACAGTCAGATTCACGTCCTGTAATACCTGATGTCTGCCATATGCACTTTTTAATCCTGTAATATGTAATCTATCCATGACCACCCTAATTAGAAAGAATCTGCTGCTCGAACTGAGCAAAATCCATCTGTGAATACGCTGTGTCCAGATCCTTATTGTTCCAGCTGTTGCTCTCTTTTCCTGATAATCTGGTCGGTTCGTTATAACCATTTTTAAGGATCGTCAGTACATAGCCTACCTTATTGTCCACCTGCTTACGGAGTGTATAACCAAGAATCTCAAATAACTGCTCTCTGGTGCGGTTATTGGCTCTTGCAGTCTTTAATATGTCTTTTGCCTCTTTTACAGAACAGCCAAATACATCTATGATCTCCTGCTCTTCTTCCGTAGCTGTAACACTCTCTCCGTTCTTCTCTATTGTCTCATATTCTACGACTGTCTTGTTTGGTTTGAGCTTCTGTACCTTGAACTGAACAGCGCCAATGCTCTGCTGTCCACTGGGCAGCTTCTCATAAATCAGCTGATATTCAAATGCGATATCCGTATTTCCATTGATCTCTTCATAAGGCTTGTCCAGAATCTCTCTCTTTACATTACCATTGGCATAAGAATCCGGCACTTTCATCATCTTACGCAGCTCATGAAAGGAAATCACAAAGGTTCCGCCATTGAAATTCTCTCTGTCTTTTAACAGATAATACAGTCTCTTGGAATATTTCTTCGTCAGATTCAGCGGATACTCGATTCTATAGTATGCACCCTGTTTCGCAGACATGATCATCTGTTTTACTTCCGGGTGAAGATCCAGCACAATCTTGCTTCTGCCCTCATCGCCACGCTTCTTCTGGTATTTAATCTTACTAAACCAGGGATAGAATACATCCGTACCCTCATCCTCTTTCAGCCTGAAACCAAGTCCCTCAAATTTCTTCACTGCCTTTTGCAGATACGCATACGCATTGGACTCATCCTGCAGATTATACAGGTGCTTCACATCCGATATATTGATCTCATAACGTGTATTCTCTTCTGTATCATTGCCCTCGCCTACAATTCCCAGTAAAATATCAATGATATCATTCTGTCTGCGATCCAGATCATATCTGGCTTCAATAATAGTCTGCGGTCTGAAAGCAATCTCCGTACCGCCTACCTTCTTCTTACGATTCATGGTATACCTTCCTTCTTACACATCCGTCCCCCGCCGGATGCCGTCTTATGTAGACGTCTCCTAAGTATATAATAATCGAAAAACAGACAAAGAGCAATCAAATTTTATGTTTATCGCCCATATTAGAATACCTTGCAGCTTCATATAATTCGTGCAGTTCTCTATCCTGTAATCCTGCTTTATGTTCCATCTCAGCAGGTGATTCGAATCTGCCCGGCTGTTCTTTTCTGCGCCTGCGTATCTCTTTCTTATAACGCCTGCGTATCTGTATCTCTTCCCTGGTCTGCGCCCGTGCTTCTTCTTTTGGCAGAAAATGTTCTATATCCCCATCCTCAGTCAATTCCTCTATTCTGTCGCCATTCTCATCATAGCTTCGCCTGAAATTGTGAAATATCTCCCTGATCTGTCTGCATACGAGCAACAGCAATGCCGCAAAGATCAATATGACGATTCCCTGAAACACTGCATTGATCCAGTCTGGCAACTTAGGGCTGTCTTCCTGCGCCGCAAGCATCCAGTCTGGAATCTCGTCACTTTGCCCGGATTGAAGCTCCCCATAATCCATGAACCAGTCTCCCGTTACCAGCTCTTCACCAGCAAACCAGTTTCTGATATCTGTATATGGTCTATAAGATGAGGCAATGGCTGCTGGAACCGCTGCCAATACAAAACATAGCAAAAATACACCAAGCATTCCTGCACTGATGCCATATATTCTCTTCGCCGGTACTCTGCTTACATCCTTATTCAGGGAAAAATACGTCTCTGTCTGACCTATAAACTGATAAATAAACACCAGAACCACATAGAGAATGCCGCTGTAGAAAGCTTCATTGCAGACATATGCCGAAGAGAATCCAAGACCCAGAAGATATATCACGCCAAAATACCATAAGCCTTGAAATCCCGGTCTGTTAAGAAAGCTCTCTTTGGGCTGCCAATAAGGATCTTTCTCTCTTTCCTCCTGTATCTTCTGCATTCTGTCCCGAAAGCGTAACGCTATGATTAACAGTGTCTCTATTGCCAGCAGTACGGTATCACAGATTCTTGCAAAGTGCGTCTGTGCTCCTATTCCACCAAGAAACCAGACCATCGCTGTCATACCTGCCAGAACCAGCAAACTTGTCAGCAGATATGTAAACAGACTCCTGCAATATCTGACAGCCAGATATGTGATTGCTATTGGCAGCACAATCAACAATGCCTTTGCATATACAAGTCCGGTATTGCGCAGTTCTTCGCTAAAGTCAAGGGCATACAGAAAGGGAGCAATCAGCGCAAAGATCAAAGTCGCATGAAGCCAGCAGATTATCTGCTGCATTTTTCGTCTCATCCCTTCTCCACCTCCCTTGTCATGAACTTCAGATTGGCTGCTGTGTCTATATGCTGCTGTTCACCACGATACACAGGGCACAGCCAGATTCCATACCGTTCTTTTCCCAGGAAATTCTCAATCATCTTCTGTCTCTCTAAGGTGGCATTCTTGGATATAAAAATCATAACAGCATCCTCTGCCTTTGTCTGGATCAGACAGTCTTCATAAGGCTTCCATCCATCTTCCTTGCGATACAGTGCCAATGCCCTCTCTATTTGCGTCAAATACGTTTTACTGTTTATGCATGCTGCCTCACAAAAAACATTTTCCTGCCGGTTTTCTTCCATAATGCCAATATCTGCCTTTGTTTCAGACCGGTATTGTGCATTGGTGAGCAATCCCGCTTCCATTCCCTGACGCATGCATTTACGTATCAATGATGCTGCCAGGGCAATACTTTCCTCTACAAGTTCTTCCTGTTTAAGAATACCGCCATCTTCTACATCCAGATACAGCATGACCTTCTGCGTCATTACAGAATCAAAGGTATTCACCATAAGTCCACCGGTCCTGGCACTGGCTTTCCAGTTGATTGTCTTCATAGGATCGCTGGTGGTATACTCACGAATCCCCCGAAATGTAAAAGGATCTTCGTACAAGTGTCTGGAGCACTGCATGATTCCCAGCATGCGCTCGCAGACAGTCATTGTCTCTGATACGTTTACCTGCGCCGGATAGACGTAAATCGCTGCATTTGTAGTCAGTGCCTGCGAATATCTTTTACGGTATAATAAGGAAAAGGCAGTAATATCTGCCTCTTCTACTTTATAATATCCTCTTTTTTGGCACAGAATGGGAATCTTTCTTGTGATTCGCTGTCTGCCAAGTACTGCAAAAATATCCCTTTTATAGATATAATCGCTGACATTGGTATTCTCTGTATCCTGAAAGACCAGTTCCTTTCTTGTATGGAAACCCACTTCCAGAACCGGCAGCGGCAGCTTCTTACGATTGGTAATGACCTCGGTCAGTTCCACCTGCTCTCCTGCATATACAGATGTTCTGTCAAAGTCTAATGTAACGTCTACCTGTCGATACCAGTGTCTTCTGTAATATATATTCCATCCAAGTAATAACAGCAGCAAAGCTGCCAGTAAAAGAATGAACATAGGCTATCTCCTGCTCCAATCCTCTGTAGGAAGTGCTACGCTGTTAAGCAGGTTCTGTATTTTAGAAGCCTTGGCTGTCTCATCCTCAGTCTCTGTGATCAATCTGTGCGCCAGAACCGGAACTGCTACTGTCTTGATATCCTCCGGCACAACATAGTCTCTTCCTTCTACCATGGCATATCCCTGAGAAGCCCGAAGCAGTGCCAGTGTTCCTCTTGGACTGACCCCCGTACTGTTTCGTCTTGTTGCCTGTACCAGATTCACCATATATTCTATCAGATCTGGATGCACATACACATGACAGCACTCTTCCTGAAGCTGTGCAATTTCTTCTGCATTCGTCACAGGCTCAATCTGCGCCAATGGCTGAGCATCCATGAATCGCTCCAGCATCTGTATCTCCTGCTGTGCATCCAGACTTCCCATATACAGCTTCATGATGAAGCGATCCAATTGTGCCTCCGGCAGTGGAAAGCATCCAATTGTCTCTATTGGATTCTGTGTCGCAATGACAAAAAATGGCGCCGATAATGCTCTGGTCACACCATCTACTGTAACCTGTCTCTCTGCCATACACTCCAACAGACTGGACTGTGTTCTGGGTGTTGCTCTGTTGATCTCATCTGCTAACAATACATTCGTGAATACCGGGCCTTCTTTAAAGGTAAAGCAGCCCTTCTCCTGATTAAAAAATGACAGTCCTGTCACATCTGTAGGTAAAAGATCCGGCGTAAACTGCACTCTGTCGAACTGACAGCCCATAGATTTCGCCAGCGTCTTAGCCAGTACCGTCTTACCGGTTCCTGGTACATCTTCCAGCAATACATGTCCCCCCGCTGCCAGAGAAGCCAGAAGAAGCTTCGTAACTTCTTCTTTGCCTATCATGACTTTCGCTACATTATCCTGAATTCTGCGTAATACCTCATTTTGCATGTTAATAACCATACCCTTCCATGACCTGCAAACTTTGGGCTGCAGGCGCAAAGTTGCCGTGTGAAAAAAATACCATATATGTTTTTTCACACTGACCTCATTTCTGTACAATAAGATTGTATCAGGTTTCTGCGTGATACATGATCCATGCCATCACAGTAAGTCCTGCCGTTTCTGTACGAAGAATCCGCCTGCCCAGAGTGATTGGTTTCATTCCCTGCCCAATGGCAGCTTCAATCTCATCCTCTGCGAAGCCACCCTCCGGTCCGATAAAGACAGCGACCATATCCCCTGGTTGTACTGCCTCTATTGCCGCTCTTGTTCCTGCCATGCCGGATGCGCCTTCCAGGCTTTCTTCCATTTCGTATGGAACAAGCTGATGCTGCATGGTTTTGGCATATGCTAATGCCTCTTTGTAAGTCATGACCTCATGAATCTGCGGCACAATACCTCTCTTGCTCTGCTTGGAAGCTGCCTCTGCAATCCCCTGCCAGCGTGCAATCTTATTCTTTGCCTTCTTGTCATCCAGCTTCATGACGCAGCGCTTCATTGTTACCGGGACAATCTCATAGACACCTAACTCCACCATCTTCTGCACGATCAGTTCCATCTTGTCACCCTTAGGCAACCCCTGAAAAAGACATACCTTAACAGGAAGTTCTACCCCGTCTTCCTTGATAAAGCGAAGCTCGCAGCGTACCTCATCCTCTGTTATTTGGGCAATACCACAACGATAATCTCTGCCATCTATTCCATTGCTGATACTGATCTCATCACCTACTTTGAGACGAATTACATTCTTAATATGGTTCACATCACTGCCGGTTATGATAATCTCTTTGTCCTGTATCTGCTCCGGCTCCACAAAAAAATGATACATAGCTTCCTTACTCCTGATTCTTTCTGGCTGTAACGCTGACCCATTCTCCCTGGTAAGTAACTTCCAGTACTTCCAGACCTGCTGCTTTGACTGCATCGACAACTGTCTGCTCTTTGTTGTCAATAATACCTGATGTAATATAGATACCTCCAGTCTTTAACTGGTTCACGATTACAGGTGTCAGAGGTACCAATACGTCCGCCAGAATATTGGCAACTACAATATCGTATTTGTTATATCCCACTTTGTCCTGTACAGCTTTATCTGTAATAATATTGCCAATCATCATGTCAAATTTCTCTGCAGGAATATGATTTGTCTCCATATTCTCACGGACAGCTTCTACAGCACATGGATCAAGGTCTGTTCCTACTGCATGATGAATACCATACATCAAAGATACGATAGAGAGGATTCCACTGCCGGTTCCTACATCCAGAAGTTCCGTTTCAGGTGTAATATACTTCTTGAGCTGACGAATACACAGCTGTGTTGTCTCATGCATACCTGTTCCGAAAGCTGTTCCCGGATCAATGTGCAATATCTTCTTATCCTTATCTTCCGGTTTCACTTCTTCCCAGGAAGGGATAACCAGCAGCTCATCTATATAGAACTGGTGGAAATACTTCTTCCAGTTATTGATCCAGTCAATATCTTCTGTTTCAGATACCATAATAGAGCCTTCTCCAATATTCAGGAAGGATTTCAGATCCTCCAGCTCAGCCTGCATACGTGCCACTACCGTATCTGTATCTACGGACTCTCCAAGAAGCTCCATCGTTCCATCTTCTTTTTCTTCTACAAAGAAGCTCAGATAAGCAATTCCATCATCCTCTGGTCCATCCGGGAGAATGTCTACAAACATCTGCTCTTTCTCAAGTGGAGTTAAAGGCACTTTATCCTCAATCTGAGCACCTTCTAATCCAATATCATACAGAGTGCTGATAATGATATCCTCTGCCTCTGTTGTTGTCTTCACCATAAATTTCTTCCATTTCATAGAATTATTCCTTTCTGATATATGTTGTTTCAATTCATATGTACTGTGTATAACATTTCCTAAATAATAATTTCAGATTCATTCTTCTACATTATAATGCATAAATATGTTTCCGTAAATGAAAAAGGGTGCCACTTTGTGACACCTTTTTATTTATATTACATCACTGTTTATTTAAAAAACTTACGTTTCTTCTTCTCATCATTAGAACCGGAGTTGTTATTATTCTCCATGTTCTTTACAGCCTCCAGGGAATTACCTGTTTCCTTGTCGAACTGCTTCAATAATTCTTTTGCTTCATTAGAAAGCTTATCAGGAACCTGAACAACAAGTGTTACGTAATGATCGCCGCGAACATCCTTATTTCTAAGTGAAGGAACGCCCTTACCGCGTAATCTGATACGTGTATCTGTCTGTGTTCCAGCCTTCACATCATATACTACCTTACCATCTACAGTATCAATAAGAATCTCTCCACCAAGCGCTGCTACTGCAAAAGATACAGGAACAGTTGAGAAGATATTCATCTCCTGTCTCTGGAAGATAGGATGTCTGTCAACTACGACCTCAACCAATAAGTCTCCTCTTGGTCCGCCATTTACACCCGGTTCACCCTTATCTCTGATACGTACGCTCTGTCCGTTATCAATACCTGCTGGAATAGATACCTGAATCTTCTTACGGCTGGAAATATATCCACTTCCGTGACAATCAGGACACTTCTCTTTAATTGTCTTACCTGTACCGCCACAGTCCGGACATACCTGTGAGTTACGAATCGTACCAAATGGAGTAGAATGCTGTGTCACTACCTGACCACGGCCTCCACATTTACGACAGGTCTCTGGTGAAGTGCCAGGCTTTGCGCCACTGCCGTTACAGGTCTTACAGGTATCTTTCAGATTCAGATCCAGTTCCTTCTCTACGCCAAATACAGCCTGCTCAAAAGAAATGCGCACGCTGGTACGTAGATTAGCACCCTTCATAGGGCCGTTATTTCTTGCGCCGCCTCTACTTCCGCCGCCAAAGAAATCACCAAAAATATCGCCAAAAATATCTGAGAAGTCAGCTCCACTGAAGTCGAAGCCGCCGAATCCACCTCCAGCTCCTCCTCCTTCAAAAGCAGAATGTCCAAATTGGTCATACTGGCGTCTCTTATCTGGGTCGCTTAATACTGCATACGCCTCGGAAGCCTCTTTGAACTTCTTCTCTGCTTCCTTATCACCCGGATTCATATCAGGATGATATTTCTTGGCAAGCTGTCTATATGCCTTTTTGAT
>ERZ859967.1232-NODE-1232-length-12298-cov-1.847096_pt1 | contig 12298 bp, 8 predicted proteins | sample MGYA00510115_ERZ859967 | MGnify/ENA primary metagenome ERZ859967 (study PRJEB30046, sample SAMN00715171) | human gut metagenome | study: EMG produced TPA metagenomics assembly of the A metagenome-wide association study of gut microbiota in type 2...
TCTACTGCTTTCTTCTCTACTTCTGTAACACCAGAAGGTACACATACGCTTATTCTAGGCTTCTTAAGCATTCTTCTGCCGATAGCCTTCTGGATAAAGTACTTAAGCATCTTTTCTGTAACTGTATAATCTGAAATAACCCCCTGACGAAGTGGTCTTACCGCTACAATGTTTCCTGGTGTTCTACCAAGCATCAGACGTGCTTCCTCGCCAATAGCCTTAATCTTGTTAGTATCTCTGTCAAATGCGACAACTGAAGGCTCCTTTAAAACTACGCCTTTTCCCTTTATATATACAAGAATACTTGCAGTACCAAGATCGATTCCAATATCAGTTGATAACATTCTGTTTTCCTCCTAAAATCCAACTCATTAATCCTACTCAATAATCCAGCTCATTAATCTAACCTGTTAATTTAACTCGTTAATCAAGTTTATTAACCTGACTCGTTAATCAAATTCGTTAATCTGACTTGTTAATCTAACTTGTTGATCAAGTTCGTTAATCAGCTTATTGTTTGTTATCATTAATTATGTCCAATCTGCATATTTTACATAAACAATACATCTTATAAACATATACAAACATTTTTACTTTATTAATATATTAGCAATAAAAAATACATTTCATAGCTAATCAACATTATATACATAAACAGGGAATTTTAAAAGTACTTAATGAGAAAAAATATGATTTTTTTATAAATATAGTTGTTTAATTGAATATTAGTTGGTGACGAACGGACGACAAATATAAGCTACAGGCAGTCCTGCACACTATGTTCAATGCCAGAAGCTTTGATTGGATATTTCTAAGTCTTTCCATATAAACTATGATAACTGACGCTACCGCTCAGACGCGCCGTCCATGGCGCGGCTTCGCTGCTTCGTACATCCGTGTACGAAGCTAGCTGGTTGACTAAGGGAAAGACTAAGAACTATCACAATCAAACTTCAAGTGCATTTCGCATAGTATGCAGGACTGCCTGTAGCTTATATTTGTCTGTGTTACGGCATAATGTAATACTGAATATTCAATTAAATCAAGGTGGTGAAACAGGGCGGAATTGTGCGCTTTACGCACAATTCCGCCCTCATTTCATATTGAAATGAGGGAAAGTGACTCTATATGAGAAAATGCTAATCTAGGTCATATTTTGCTGCTGGATTTGCATAGATATTTTGACCCTATTGGCAAAATTGCTAGTCTAAGTCATATTTCGCTGCTTAATTAACATGGATATTTTGACCCTATTGGCAAAATTGCTAATCTGAGTCATATTTCGCTGCTTAATTAGCATGGATATTTTGACCCTGTTGACAAAATTGTCAATCTGGGTCACATTTCACAGCTTGATTAGCAAAAATATTATGACCCCATTTGTGAAAATGACAATCTGGGTCATATTCGCTGCAAGGAAATGGAAGAAAAATGTGACCCAGATTAGCTTTTTCGCATATTGTGTCACTTTTCTACTTCAATAAAGAATACATATTAGGATTTAGCGCTTTACGCACAATTCCGCCCCTGTTTCGTCCCACTTGATTTAATTGAATATTCAGTATTAAATTATGCCGCAACACAGACAAATATAAGCTACAGGCAGTCCTGCATACTATGTGAAATGCACTTGAAGTTCAATCGTGCTGACTCTTAGACTTTTTCTTAGCTACCCAGCTAGCTTCGTACATGGATGTACGAAGCAATGAGGCCGCGCCACGGACGGCGCGTCCGAATGGTAGCGTCACCTATAACTACCTATATGAAAAGTCTTAGAGACAGCCGATTGAAGCTTCTGGCATTGAACATAGTGTGCAGGACTGCCTGTAGCTTATATTTGTCGTCCGTTCATCACCAACTAATATTCAATTAAACAACAATTCCCCCCCAAAAAGTAGTAGACAAAATATATAAAAATCCTCATGTGTTAAGCTCTGTTATTGGCGTATTAATAGAAAATGCTGAAAAAACATGACAATAAATATCAGATTATTGACTTAACATATTACAGCCATTACAATGAAAATAAATGGTGTGTATTAAAAGTATATAAAGAATACAAATACATCATATTGGCAGCATTATTAACATTATTACATATACCGGTAAAATAAATACATATGACAGCCGGATAAGATGGCAATTAATATTAAAAGGGGTGGTCATTGATGAAACGCAATTATAAAAGAATGGCACTTTCAGCAGGAATGGCACTGGTTCTGGCAGGTATGCCTGTTACTGCCATGGCAGGAACTTTAAGAAACGGATATCCAAAGATTTCCAATATCATTACGACAAGTGCTATCAGTACAGCTGCAGTTAATGGTTCCAAAATCACAATAGATGGTAAGACATCTGACTGGGAAGGTATTAGAGAAAGAGAATCAAAAACAGATAAGATAGATTCGTGGAAAGTGGCAATAGCCTCAGATTATTCTGAATTATATATATGTTACGAGGGAACAGCATCAACACAGTGGGATTATAATTTTATGGGAGCGAATGATGAGATGGTTCGTGTCCATATGGATTATCCCGATGGAACACAGAATGAAAAGAGCAATATATCATTCACTGCATGGGATGGTTACAAGGTTAGGAATGGATGGAATGGTGATATTTCTGGTTCAGATATAGCTGTTGTCAATGAAGCGCATCTTAATACGCCTGCACCATATGTTGTAGAAGCAGTTATCCCTATGGAGTTCTTTGCTGATTCTGATTTTACACTGACATTTGCAGGAACAACAGTAGATATACGTGATGTGGAAGTGCTGAGGGGCGATGTCAAAAAGGAAGATACAAAGGAAGATTATGATGAAAACCAAAAAGGTGATACAAAGGATGAAACCAAAGAAGATGATAAAGAAGCAGTATATAAAGGAATAACGATAGATGGCAGATTCAGTGACTGGGATGCAGTTACAAAGTATGATGCGGGCTGCCCTAATGCCGTGCATGAGGATTGCATTGAGAAAACAGCCATGGTGTTTGATGGTGATTATGTATACATATATATAAAGGATGGTGAGACAAGTAGTGCATATGGCGCTGGTTCACATTCTAATGGTATGTATACGATAAAGTCTGATATGGGCAATGAAATGGTGTTCCAGTTAACACAGGATGGTGATATAAATGCTGTAGATAAAGCTGAATGTAAGCATGTTGGAAAACAGTGGGAGATAGCGATTCCTAAGTCAGAATTACCAACGTACAATAACACAATATCTTTCGGATTATATCTTACAGAGCCATTTATAGAAAATGTATCTAATCTTGATGAGTCAAAGGGGGTAGAGATAAGTACAGATATAACATATGATGGATTAAAAGGATTATATGGTGACTGGGACAGGTATCCACATACAACCATAGAATATGCTACAGCGGGTACACATTATCAGATAGTTGATTCCAAAGGAGCACTTTACTGTGATGGAGGCAGCACACTGCTTGGACATGTTGTTACAACTATGCCAAATCATGTGGATAAAGAAAAAGATGCTGGTGGTGAGTTCATGAGTGCTGTAACCATTAAGTTTAATAATAATGAGAAACAGGTATTTTCTCCAAGATTGGTGTCAGTTGATGAAGCTGGAAATATCAACTGGAATACACCTAATGGCGGATATGAGGATGGTACATATGAGTTTTATATATTCTCAACTCATGATGCATGGAATAATGCAGGAAATATATATGAGGATAGTATAAATAGAGAAAATAGTGAATGGTACGGCAAGATGACCATCACTGTAAAAAATGGTGTACAGGATGAATGTGAATTCTATCTTGACCTTGAAAAGGTAGCAAAGAAATTCGGATGTGATGCCAGTGATTTTAAGCGTATTGATGCACAGTTTGGTCGACTTGGACAACAGTGGATAACAACAGCAGGTGCATCATCTGGTGCATGGTTAGGACTTATATTATGCGTAGGTGTAACAGCAGGTGTGCTGGTATATCAGAAAAAGAAAGGTAACAGGCAGGTGTCTTGATAATGAGAGTTAATCCTATAGTTGCATTGGTTGTTATAGCAGTATGGCTATATGTTCTATCAGTTACACACAGGGCGAAGCTTCATGCGTGGGAGTTTATCATAGGAAGTCTTGGACTTTTTACAATATTGATGATGACAGTGCAGCCTGTGCTTACAATGCCTCTTGCAAGATGTGTATCGGCACTTGCAGGCGTTGTTGGAAGCATTACAGGGGCATTTACGGCATATTTTAAATACGGGATTATATTTGTACATACAGGTATGTCATCCATCACATTGCTTATAGACTTTGAGTGTTCCGGAATAATAGAGATTATGGCGTTTATTTCGCTGCTTGCGTTCTTTAACGTCTATAACATCAGTGAAAAGATAATAGTAGGAATCGGTGGATTCTGTTATATCATGGTATGTAATGCACTAAGAATTGTGCTTATATGTCTTTCAGTGCACTTCTTTGGTATGGGTGCGTACTATGTTGTGCATACATTTATAGGAAGAATATTCTTTTATGTACTGAGTGTACTTCTGTACTTTTATGTGTTCACAAAACCGCAGATTATTAAAATGAAAGTGGGGAATTTTGCATATGGCAGTGATAAAGTCAATTCTTAATTCCTTTCTTTTCTGGGGTGGATGGATTATTATTCCATTCATTATGGAGATAGTACCAGCGATAGGCAGCGTGGTACTGCTCATAAGAAGAGGGATGAAATACAAAAAGAATAGAAAAGAGATAAAGGTTTATCCGGAAATATCTCTTATAATTCCCGTATATAATTCGGCAGATACGTTGTATCAGTGCATAGAGTCCATAGATAAAAGCTCATATCCGGATGATAAGATAAGAATATTCCTTGTAAATAATAAAGGACAGGATAACAGCTTTGATGTATATGCAGAATGTCAGAAAAAGTTTCCCAGACTTCATATGCAGTGGATGAATTCTGAACAGGGAAAGTCAAGGGCACTTAATCTTGCACTTTACAACAGTGAGGGTAAATATATAATCAACCTTGATAGTGACGGACTTTTAGAGAAGAATGCACTTGTTAATATGATTAACAGATTTGAGGCAGATACAGAGCTTAACTGTATGACTGGTGCTATTCTTACAGTTCCGGAACAGATTAGGAAATATAAGGCTGGTTTACCAAGACTGCTTCGTAATCTTGAGTTCATGGAATATGCACAGGCATTTCTGGCAGGAAGAAGTTATGCTTCAGAACTGAATTCGGTGTATACACTTTCGGGAGCATTTTCAGCATTCAGAAAGTCAGCAGTGCTTAAGTCGTGGATGTATAACACAGATACGATATGTGAGGATACACATATAACATTCCAGATGCGCTACAGACAGGATGAACGAGTAGAGGTGTGTGAGGATGCACTGTTTTTCGTTGACCCGATAGAGAATGTCAACAAGCTGTATACACAGAGACAGAGGTGGCAGAGAGGAAGTCTTGAAGTAGCAAAAATGTTTATGGATAAGAACTTCAAGCTAAGAAAGTTTATGTCTGACATAAGTGTAAAGACATTGCTGTATGACCACACATTTGCATTTCCAAGAATGATATGGTATCTGGCGCTTATATGTCTTATGGTTGTAGGATATTCTGGAAAGGTTATATTGCTTTCAACAGGAATCATATTTGCGTTGTATATATTAACTGGCTTCTTATATTTTATAACAGCGGCACATTATCTGAAGATTAATAAAAATGTGAGAAGCTACTATATAAGGCACTGGTGGTGTATATTATTACTTCCGTTTTTTAATCTTATCGTATTCTTCATAAGAATAGCAGGAATAATTAACAGCATACAGACTGACAGCTCATGGAAAACTAAGACCTTATCACAGGAATGTAAAGCATTTACAGATGTTGTAAAAGGTGATATGAAGATAATAAATGAAAAAATTGAAAAAATCAGACATAAAGTTAATGTAGATAGTCAGAAAACTTAATAAGGGTACTAATGCCAGAAAGTTATAAGCAGTAAATTTTGAAAATGTTAAATATTGAAAGTGATAAATGTTAAAAGTGGTAAATGTTGAAAGTAATAAATGTTAAAAATGATAAATGTTGAAAGCGTTAAATTTTAAAGTGATAAACATTAAAAGCTAAATAGTTAAATTTACATGGCAAATCAGGAAATGGAGTAATTATGGAAGAGCAGAAGTCTGGCAATAGCAGTAATAAAAAGCCTGGAAAGCATCCGATTCTAATAATAACAACAATATGTGTAGTGATAGCGGCAGCAGCATGTGGGTGGCTTTCATATATTCAGATTAACAGATATGAAAAGGGGATTCTGGAGGTCTGCGCGACACAGCAGGATTCATATGTACAGCTTGTCCTTGATCAGATTAACTTAAAAGAAAACAGGGATGACCAGGATATTATTAATGATATTCTTAAAACCATGGATGCATCATCTAACAAGTACTGGGTGTTTTCAAGGAACCAGTCCATGCTTTATGTAAAGGATGTCATGGAAACAAACAGGTATAAGGAGGTTTCTGCAGACACATATTATAACTCAAAAGCATCAAAGGAGTTTATGGATTCGCTTCAGGTTAACCATATACAGCACAGTATAGTCAATGTGGACAATAAAACATATCTTATGTCTGGTGTGCTTTTTAAGTATGCAGACCAGAATTACAAGCTGTGCCTTATGACAGAGAAAAGTGTATTATTAGATAACAATACATATCTGGGAATCAAAGTAGAGATGGAAACATTTGTCATAGTTATTCTTATGGCGCTTGTTCTGATAGCTGTTATATATGCATTTATTATAAGAAGGTCTGCGATAAGGCTTGATGAGAGGGAAGCTGATGTAAAAGCACTTAGCAGGGGTCTTGCAAAGGTAAATGAAATGCTGGCAGATAAGGATCTTCACGATACGCATAATAACGTATGGAAACAGAAGGCTATAGTGCCATTTGTAGAAAAGCTTATGAAAAGAAATGTTCATCCAGTCACATTTGCACGCATAGAATGTAAGACAGAGGAAAGCCGCAGGAAGTTTTTTGAACGTGCAGTATATATTCTTGATAAGCATGTACTCAGGTTCGAGTATGGGGCGTGTGATATAGTTCTTATCGCAGTCAATATAACGACAGACCAGTTGAAGCATGGAATAAGCATACTTGAAGATAAAGAGGTAACAGTCCAGAGAGTAGAGCTTATAGATAATAATACAGATATGGAAAAACTAAGAGAAAGATATCTGTAGGATATCAGCAGGAAGGTGAAGAGCATATGGCAGTTAAGTTGTACAGAGAATATAAGATTAAGTTTTATCTTAATATGCGTCATTATATCATTATTAATGATAACAAGGGAGAAACTCATCCGCATACATGGGAGTTTGCACTTGATATAAGGTTTGGAAGAAGCTCGTTTGTGGAGTTTAATATATTTGAAAAAGGAATCAACGATTTCCTTGAAAAATACCAGAATAAGGTGTTAAACGAAGAAGAGCCTTTTGATGCAATACTTCCAACACTTGAAAATGTAACAGATTATTTTTCAGAAGAATTCTATCGCATAATACATAATATAGGCGGGATGCTTACATCTGTTGAAGCGAGTGAGACACCTACAAGAAGTTATATAATCAACATGTCAGAGCAGGAAGAAAATGCTGCTAACGATAAAGAGATAGAGAACAAAATAATGTCAGAGGTTATAGACACAGTGATAGATGACCTGACAGCAACGAAAGAAAAATAATAAATGAAGTTAAGTTAAAAAGGTTAAAGGTCTTAATGTATAATGATGTGAGTGTCAAAAGATGTTTAACATATTAAGAGGCAGGTTATATGAATAAGCAGGGAAAAAATCATGTTTTATATTACACCTTGTCGATAATAGGCTGTATTGTGTATGTGGCACTGATAGTATCCGTATCGGTTATGGTGGTTAAAATAGTGAGTCAGAATGGTACCTATCCAGCTGGCTCAGATACTATGTATCATATATACAGAGGTGATTATGTATACAACTCCATAAAGGATGGAAACTGGTATCCTTTATACGATTATATGTGGTATAACGGTGTTGAGCTTATGAGATACTGGGCGCCGCTTGCAGCGTATTTTATGGCATTCTGTGAAATGCTTGCGGGCGGCAATATGCTTATAGGTTATCTTATATTTGTAGGGATAATATCTGTACTTGGAGCATTAAGCTGGTTATATATAGGTATAAGGATGAAAAGACCAGTGCTTGGAGCATTTATAGGCTTCATATGGTTTTTTATGCCTAATAACCTGTGTGCACTGTTTGTTGAAGGCAATCTGGCAAGATCACTCAGCATGATATTTCTGCCGTTGTTCATATATGAGGTATCGGAGTATCTTAAGGACAGAAAGGTCATAAGAATTCCTTTTGTCATGATAAGCTTTATTCTCATAGCACTTTGTCATCTTGGATATGCAGGTATGGTTGCGCTTGCAGTGCTAGTATACTGTATAGTTCATATGATTGAAGGATATTCTAAAAGAGCAGCCGCTGATATAGTGATATCCATACTGCTTAGCTTCATGCTTATAGGTGTATGGCTGGTTGCCTCGCTTAACGGAGGAATAACCTCACTTGACAATTCAGAAAATATGGCTAACTTTTTCCAGAAGATAGTGTATACACTTAACCCGGTAGACAGAATAACTACAGACTATGCTCATTTTTACTTTGGACTTGCAGCAGCAATACTTGCGGTTGGAGGAATGTTTTTTGGATATAAGAAGTCAAGAGCCGGCTTTGTCACAGCTATAATAACACTTATATGTACAGCAACAGCTATGTATCCGGTGTTAAAGATACTTCCTGGAAGCCAGTATCTGTGGATGTTAAGATTCATATCCATAGCACTATGTATGATATTGTACAGCTTTCTTAAATGGGATACACTCAAAAAGCCGCTGATAGTGTTTTTCTGTGTTCTGCTTGTTTTAGATATAGTGCCATCTATACCGTTGATAACAGGTGGATTAGATACTATATCCATAACTAAGAATGGAGTGAGCATTAACACAGATAACGACAGTGTGTGGGACAGACTGGATATGCAGCAGGATAATACACTTATATCAAAGGCGCAGTCCATAACAAAGCAGAGAATAGCACTTCTTGATGACAGCAGCTTAGGGTCTATGGGAGCATTTTTAGTATCAGACTGGAACAATGCAATACCTGCCGCATATGGTGCAGGACGTGAGGCTGCTAATACATCCACTAACATAGTAAGAATAAACAGGGCATTAGCTGATGGCAATTATTATTATGTGTTTGACAGATGCCGTGAACTGGGAAATGATACAGTTCTTGTAAGACTGTCATCGCTTGAAAAGTATGGTGTATCTGTAAAAGATATGGATATGGCAGCAGGTGCCTCAGGATATAGCGTTGCAGGAGAAAATGCAGCATACAGGTTATACCATATGGATACTTATGATAACTGGGGAACAATCAGTAAGTATGAGGTGATAGGCATAGGAAGTGGTACACCTCTTATATCACAGTCATTTCCGGCAGTCGAAGAGACTGATTCAGATAATCTTAATGATTACTCTTATGAACAGTTATCGCAGTATAAGCAAGTTATCCTTGATGGATTTACATATGATGATAAAACGGCAGCAGAGGAGCTTGTCTTAAGGCTTAGTGAAGCTGGAGTAAAGGTTGTTATATATGCAGATGGAATTCCACAGGAAAAGAAGACACAGAGTCAGGAGTTCCTTGGTGTTACGTGCAGCGATATTGTATTTAAGAATGGCTATCCGGATATGGATACTAAGCTTGGAGTGCTTTATCCGGATCTTTTCCCTAAAGGATATGCAACATGGCAGACAGTATATGTCACAGGTCTTGATAATACATGGGGAAGTGTCATGGACAACGGTCTTAAGCTTGATTTTTATGGTACAGTTAAGAACGATAACATAATAGTATGCGGTCTTAATCTGGCATACTACTATGGAGTGTCAGCTGATAAGTCTGTTGGAAGACTTCTTAGTGATATGATGGATATAACATCTGCACAGCTGCCTGAAAGAACTAACATAGAGCTTAAAGTAGAGCATGACGTGAACGGAATAACTATCACATCAGATTATGATAATGTAAATACAAGCCTTTCTTATCATGATATATTCGTATCAGATGAGTGGCTTGGAAAGAAGAATAATCTTACATATGTAAGAGCAGGAGTGACTAAGATAACGTTTAAGGTACCATACTTATGGCAGGGTTTGTGTGTGTCAGTGGCAGGTCTTATATTATCAGTTGCATGGGTGGTCGTTCTTGCAGGATTTAATAAAAAGCACCAGACACAGGAAATAAGAGAGGTTGTGAATGAAGATATTTGATACACATGCTCATGAAGCATTTGATAAAGACCGCGATGAATTATTAACAAGTCTTTTCAGCGGTGATATAGGAGCAGTTGTAAATGTAGGTGCAAGTCTTGAAGGATGTATAGAAAGTGTCAGGCTTGCAGAAAAATATGATAATATATATGCAGCTATAGGTGTGCATCCGGATGACTATGAGAGGCTTGAGCGTGGGGAGAACCCAAGGAATTCAGTGATAGATGATAGTAATATATATGGTGGGAGCTTCATGGACTGGCTAAAGAAAGAGGCACTTACGAACAACAAGGTTGTTGCGATTGGAGAAATCGGACTTGATTATTATTATGATGAGCCGGGAAGAGAACTTCAGAAAAAGTGGTTTGCAAGACAGTTAGAGCTGGCAAGAGAGGTCAGCAAGCCGGTTATTATCCATTCAAGAGATGCATGTGCTGATACCATAGATATATTAAAAAGTGGACATGCCAGTGAGGTTGGAGGCATAATCCACTGCTATTCATATTCTAAAGAAACAGTTAAGACACTTTATGATATGAACTTCTACTTCGGTATAGGCGGAGTGCTTACCTTTAAGAATGCGAAAAAGCTTATAGAAGCAGCAAATGTCATACCGCTTGAGAGGATAGTGCTTGAAACAGACTGTCCATATCTTGCACCAGTGCCTAACAGAGGAAAAAGAAATGACAGCAGTAACATACAGTATGTTATAGAAAAACTTGCTGATATAAAGGGTGTTACGAAGGAGCAGATAGCAGAGGTGACATACCAGAATGCATGCAGAGTATATGGACTGCATCTGTGATTTACGTGTGATTTTAGTATTTTGTTATCTGATTGACATACTTATTCAGAAAATGTATATTTGTTGTTAAGGTTTGTTAAAAAACATAAACAGTCTATGTTATGTGTGATACAGGAATGGAGATAAATATATATATGAATAATAAGAATTATGATAACGTCATGCATCTTGGGAATCCGACTAATACAATAGCTGTACTTAACAGGTATGGTTTTAATTTCCAGAAGAAATTCGGACAGAACTTTCTTATAGATGAGAATGTTGTTCAGAAAATAGTAAGAGAGGCTGGTGTTACAGAGGATGATTTCGTGCTTGAGGTAGGCCCTGGAATCGGAACTATGACACAGATTCTATGTGAGAATGCAAGAGAGGTCGTAGCTGTTGAGATAGATAAGAAGCTTATACCGATACTTACAGAAGATACGCTTTCGTGGTATGACAACGTGACAGTTATCAACGAAGATATATTAAAGCTTGATATAAAAAAGCTTGCAGAGCAGAAGAATGGAGGAAAGCCTATAAAGGTGGTTGCTAATCTTCCATACTATATAACGACACCTATTATTATGGGACTTTTCGAGAGTGGAGTTCCTCTTGACAGCATAACTATCATGGTTCAGAAGGAAGTGGCTGACAGGATGCAGGTGGGCCCTGGAACTAAGGATTATGGTGCACTTTCACTGGCAGTACAGTACTATGCCAGACCTAGAATCGTGCTTAATGTTCCGGCAAGCTGTTTTATGCCAAGACCAAACGTGGATTCTGCTGTAATCAAGCTTGAAAGATATGAGAAACCACCGGTAGATGTAGCTGATGAACATCTTATGTTCAGAATAATAAGGGCATCCTTCAATCAGCGTAGAAAAACTATGATGAACAGTGTTGGCAACAGCGGTGATGTTAATGTTTCCAAGGAAAAGCTTGCTGCGGCACTTGAAAAATGTGGACTGCCTCTGACTATAAGAGGTGAGGCACTTACACTGGAGCAGTTTGCGCAGGTTGCGAATGCGATAGTGGAATAATGGATTGTATAATTAGCACGAACGACATGACAAAGCTGTAAGCAGCTGGGCATACTGTGTTCAATGCCAGAAGCTTTGATTGGATATTT
>ERZ859967.1233-NODE-1233-length-12285-cov-12.006460_pt1 | contig 12285 bp, 6 predicted proteins | sample MGYA00510115_ERZ859967 | MGnify/ENA primary metagenome ERZ859967 (study PRJEB30046, sample SAMN00715171) | human gut metagenome | study: EMG produced TPA metagenomics assembly of the A metagenome-wide association study of gut microbiota in type 2...
ACTACAATGCAAAAGGCTGCCACAGCAGCCAGATTGATGGTTATTTTTCTCATTTTTCCTTTATTCGTTTTCATTCTCTTTTTCTTTTCCTCCCCGTCCGAAGTTACGATATTCGGTAGGGGTGAAGTTGGTACGTTTTTTAAATACCGAGAAAAAGTGTTCAGTAGAGGTATAATTCAATTCATAGCATATCTCTTTCACTGACATGGAACTTTCAATCAATAATTGTTTCGCTTTGCGCAATTTCAGCTCTTGGAAATACTTGGCGGGCGCATAGCCGGTGTATTCTTTGAATACTTTGCGGAACCAGGAATAACTGATTCCCAATTTCATGGCCAGTTCTTCCGGGTCTATATCCTTGTACACATTTTCGTGCATGATGATTTTGGCACTTTCTATTTTTTGTGCCGCATTGTCCACCTCATAGCGTTTGTTCTGCGAGATAGCAAGTACGGCTCCCATAATGTGTAAAACGATGCCGGACAAATATTGTTGCGCTGCGGTCTTGTCTGCTTCCGCTACTTCCAGTGCACGGGCAAAAAGACTGGCCAGTTCTTCATTGATACCGATATCCAAAATCTGGTTTTCTTTTGAAATAAAGCTGTTTTTTACCAGATTGTCTATAATCGGACCTTCAAAACCGATGTAATATTCGTTCCATCCTGTTTTTTGCAGCGGCGCGTAGGTATGCCACTGTCCGGGAAACAGGAAAAGTATCTGTCCTTTAGATATGTCGACAGACGGAGTAGTATCGCTGGCGAAAGTTCCCCGTCCTTTAGTAATGTATACCAACTGATATTCATGCAGCACACGTCCTTTCTGGGCCGTGAAATAATAAGCGTCCGGGTGGTTGCGTGGTGGATAAACGCTCCCGGCCCTGATGGCCTGGAATCCGACGGTAGTCACCGACAAGCCGAAACGCTTGTCACGCTCATTGACAATTAGGTATTTAAAATCAGCGCCTTGGTCGTTGTAATGCATGTTTCTCTGTTTTAAAATTAGGTCACACTTATCGGCAAATATACAATTTTTTATCTTAACTGCCTCTAACCTTTTTGTCCTAAGTGTTTCTGGAGGTATAATTTTAGTTTCTTATGTATGCGGATGAGGGAAATTTAGAACAAATCTTATGGAATATTTGCTTAAAATGCTTTTTTTTGCGAATATTGCATCAAATCTTAAAGTTGAATCTATGCACTTTGCACACCGTAACTGTGAATATATTCTTGGAGTAATATATCTTTTGTGTTTTCCCGTTTGGCTTTGGGCTGATAACAAGGTCAATACCTATCATTTTAAATCTATTTCCACTTCGGTGAATTTTCCGACCAATGAAGTCCGGAAATTATTTCAGGATAGCCAGGGGTATATATGGATATCGACTTACAATGGCCTTTTGCGCTATGATGGGTATTCTATTGTGGTGTATAAACCCGATGGAGTGAATCATGGACGTTCCATTGATAGTTTTGTGAACATGGTGGCCGAAGACAAGGAGAATAATTTGTGGATAGGTACGCACAATGGATTATATGTATTGCATAAGGAAACGGATGAGATAGAAAAAATAATCAGTCCTTTGTTACAGGTAAGCAATGTGGAGAGTATTCTTTATGCAAGCAACGGGGACTTATGGGTGGGAAGCAACAAAGGGTTGTTTCGCAGGAAAGCCGGAGGACGTACTTTCGATTGTGAAAAGAACATGGACATAAAGTCCGTTATCGAAGACAGGGAAGGACAAATATGGATTGGTACTTGGGAACAGGGGTTGCTGCGTTATAATCCTCAAGAGGAATTGTATTATACTTACGAGGGGATTAACCCTGGTAATTCGGCGCATGTCATATTTCAGGATGAAGCCGGGAATATTTGGATCGGTACCTGGCGGTATGGATTGGTGAAACTCATTAATCCGTATGATCCGGAACATTTCTCATTTAAAACATTCCGGAACATCAAGGGAAATTCTCATTCTCTGTTGGATAATATTATCTACGCCATTGCTCAGGATAAAAATTCCGGAAAGCTCTGGATCGGTTCACGCAGTGGAGTCAGTATTTTGGAAGATGAATCGGGGGACGGGAATTTTACCAATATTGTTCCGGGCAACCTTCAAGGAGATTTACCTTTTAATGAAGTGAATTCTCTGTTGTGCAGTAAAGACGGGCTGATGTGGCTGGGTATGTTGGGGGGAGGTGTTTGTACTGTAAATACAAATAAGTTCCGGTTTAATTATGATTCTTTGGAGGCTTTGCGTGAGCATTGCCCTACCAGCTCTGTCCGCAGTGTCTATCAGGAGGATAATGGGAATCTGTGGATGGGAATCATGGGATTCGGTCTGGTTTTTTATGATATGGAACAGCATACCATTGTTCCTTACCGCTCTCATCCTGTATTGAAGAATATGGGATATACATCGACGGTCAATGATATTATTTATCGTAAAAGGACAAATGAATTGTGTTTTGCCACTTGGGATGACGGTGTGTGGTTCTATAACGTCAAAGCCGGGAAAGCACACGTGGTAAATACCGTAACCAACCCGGAACTGAGTGATATTTGTATTTATTCTTTGTTGGAGGATTCGAAAGGGAATCTGTGGTTGGGGACACGTTCGGGAGTGTTTATTTTGGATACGGAACAAAGGCTTCATTCTTTGAATGAACTGGTGACTTTGACAAATCAGGCATTGCCCCAAATTTCTATTTTCAAAATGGCGGAAGATCAAGATGGTTTTATCTGGATAGCGACTAGCAATGAAGGGGTATGGCGGATAGATACATCCGGAGAAACATATAAGGTTAAGTTTTATACGCCTTCGGATGGTACATTATCCACTGTCGGGGCGATGAGTGTTTGTGTGGATGGATACAACAGAGTATGGGTGGGGTCGAATGGTAACGGACTCGATTTGTATGACCGGAAGAATGATCGTTTTGTTTCAGTCTTGAATGATTATTTCCGGAATGGAGATGTTGTTTTCAGCATGCTGGAGGATGACAAGCATACCTTATGGCTTACCACCAATGCAGAAATGTATCATATTGATATACCTTTGGATGGTGCTGCACCGAAAATACATACTTACACGGTAGATGATGGTTTGCAAGACCACATGTTTAACCGGAATTCTTGCTTCAAGGGGGCGGATGGGAAACTTATCTTCGGAGGATTCCGTGGATTGAACAGCTTTTATCCTGATAAAATTGTTCAGGATACTGCTTATTCTCCGGTAGTGATTACAGATATAAAGGTACATAATGTATCGGTACGTACCTACCCTCTTTCCATCAGAAAGGGGATTGTTGCAAACAGGGCTATTGATTTTATTGATAAAATTGTATTAGGATACCGGGAGAATAATTTCAGTCTTGATTTTTCAATATTGAACTATATCAATCCTGAGTTGAACCGTTATTTATATCGGTTGGAGGGATATGACAAGGAATGGTTGTCCGTTGAGGCTGGACGTCGGTTTGCCTATTATAACAATCTTCCGGCAGGTACTTATACTTTTTGTGTAAAGGGAGCCAATCAGAATGGAATCTGGTCTCCGGATATGAAATGTCTGCGTATAACTATTCTTCCGCCGCCTTGGTTATCGTGGTGGGCTTATTGCCTTTATGTCTTGTTGTTCGTTTCATTGGCATGGTATACTTATCGGATTGTCAGAAACCGTATCCGGATGAAACAGGCCATAGAGATGGGGAAGATAGAACGGCAGAAAATGGAGGAAATCAATCATGCTAAATTACAGTTCTTTACCAATATCACTCATGAGTTGCTGACTCCGCTTTCTATTATATCGGCTTCGGTGGATGAACTGAAACAAGAAGTACCGGCAAGTTCGTCGGTTTGTCCTGTGATAGCTGATAATACTGTGCGGTTAATCCGGTTGATTCAGCAGATCTTAGAGTTCAGAAAAGTGGAGAATGGCAAGTTGCGGCTGAAAGTCTCGCATGGAAATGTCAGTATGTTCTTGAAAAAATCAGTGTCGGCTTTCGCACCTTTGGTTAAAAAGCAGAAATTGTCCATACAATTTGATTTGTCTGAAGAATATTCGGGATATTTTGATGTGGATAAATTGGATAAAGTGGTGTACAATCTGCTTTCCAATGCCGCTAAATATACTCCTGAAGGAGGAACTATTGTGGTGTCACAGGCTCATGATGAGGAAAGGGGAACTTTTAAATTGAGTGTGAACAATCCCGGCGAGTTGATTCCAAAAGAGAAGTTGGATCATATGTTCGAGAGATTTTATGAAGGGGAGTATCGCAAATTCCATACCATAGGGACGGGTATCGGTTTGTCACTGACTAAAGACTTGGTATTGTTGCATCATGGAACGATACAAGTATTTAGCGATAAGGAGGAAGGGAATACTTTTGTGGTTGAAATTCCTATAAGACGTGAGGCTTTTGATGAGGATGAGGTAGACGAGAATACCAAAAATGTGGACTATGCTATTTTATCGGCAGATGAAATGGAGAATGTCTCGGAGATTGATATGTTGGAAGAGAAACCGGCAGCATCGACTATTTTGTTGGTGGAGGATAATGAGGAATTATTGGCTTTGATGGTTCGTCTGTTGCATGGCAAATACCATATTCTGAAGGCCGCCAATGGAACGGAAGCTTTGGAGATACTTGCCAAACAGGAAGTGGATTTAATTGTTTCTGATGTTATGATGCCCGAAATGGACGGTATGGAATTGTGCCGCCGGGTGAAGACTCAATTTGAGACCTGCCATATTCCATTGATTTTGTTAACGGCCAAGACTAGTGATGAAGACCGTGTGGAAGGGTATGAGTCTGGGGCCGATGGTTATATCTGTAAACCGCTCCGCCTCTCTGTCTTGTTTGCCAAGATAGATAACTTGTTGAAACGGCGCAAACGTATGGGGGTGGATTTCCGTAAGCAGTTGGTTTTTGAAGCCAAAGAATTAAATTACACCTCGATGGACGAAGCTTTCATTCGGAAAGCGGTGGATTGTGTGAATGCCCATTTGAGTGATTGTGATTTTGAACATGCACAGTTTATGGCGGAGATGGGTATGGCCCGGACTACACTAGCAGATAAATTGAAACTGTTGACCGGACTTACTCCCTCTGCATTTATCAGCAATGTCCGTTTGCAAGCGGCTTGTCGGCTGATAGACGAGAAAAAGAAAATCCGTATAGCCGATTTGGCGTATGCTGTAGGTTTCAACGACCCTAAATATTTCAGTTCCTGCTTTAAGAAGAAATTCGGACTTTCTCCTACAGAGTATATGATGAAGTATGATGGCTGATTATTACCGGAAATAGGCTCTATAGGGAATAAACAGCCTTTTTCCGGTAATAATTCTCCCTGTTTCTTTTCTGTTCCTCTTACTTTTGCTGGCAAATAAAACGAATTATCTTTATTTGTTAGACCTTTAAAAAAAGTATTATGAACATGAAAACTCTGACAGAAACCAGTACATTCCGGGTACTGAGCCTATTGCTGTGTTTCTGCTTCTTCATCCCTGCGATGAATGTGAGCGCTTCCAGTCTGCAAGCAGACAAGTTTAAAGTTTCCGGTATTGTAAAAGATGCCACAGGCGAACCGGTCATCGGTGCTAGTGTGGTTGAAAAAGGAACAACCAATGGAACGGTAACTGACTTGGATGGTAATTTCAATCTCTCGGTGGCTTCTAATTCTACTATTGTCATTTCTTTTATAGGATATTCCGATCAGGAATTTCATATTTCGAAAGACAATATGGTACTGAATGTAAATCTGAAGGAAGATACGGAAATGATTGACGAAGTGGTAGTAGTCGGTTATGGTGTGCAGAAGAAGGAAAATCTGACGGGTTCTGTTGCTGCTGTAAATTTCAAGGATGTAGCTTCTATGCCGGTAGCTAATACTGCCAATATGCTTCAGGGCCGTTTGCCGGGTGTTATGTTGACCAACAATGGTGCCCAGGCCGGTCATGACAGTCCCGAAATCCGTATCCGTGGTGTGGGAACTTTTGAACACAATGATCCGATGGTCCTGATCGACGGAGTGGAAAGCTCGGTGAGCCAGATTGCGGAAATTCCTGCTGATGATATTGAAAGTGTTTCTGTATTGAAAGATGCGGCTTCGGCTTCTATCTATGGTGTGCGTGCTGCAAACGGTGTTATTTTGGTGACTACCAAACGAGGCGGTGAGCAGAAACCTACTATTACTTATTCTGGTAGCATCGCTTTGCAGGAGGCTACCGTGTTGCCCGATTATGTGAATTCTTATGAGTGGGCGAAGATGTATAATGAATGTTGGCCTTCCAAGGCATATACGGATGATATGTTACAGAAATTGCAAAATGGATCAGATCCCGATCATTTTGCCAATACCAATTGGGCTAAGGAAATGTTCCGTACGGCAGCTATGCACCAACACCATTTGTCAGTGAATGGAGGTAGTAAGGCAGTACATTACATGATTTCCACTCAATATTTCCAGCAAGATGGTATCTTGCGTGAGACAGCTAACCAACGTTTCAATTTCCGTTCTAATCTGGATGCGCAGTTGGGTATTGTAAAATTAGGATTGAATCTTTCGGGAAGCCGCCAGAACATTGATGAGCCTACGACCAGTGTTACCGGCGAAGGTTTGATGCGCTACCTTACTTGGTTTACCCGTCCTACTGTTCCTGTACGCTATTCTAACGGACATTATGGATTCCTGGATGGAAATCCCAATATTTCCCAATCCGTATTCAAAAATCCGATTGAAGCTTTGAATATGGGATATAAGGATAACAAGCATTATCGTTTTGATGGTAAATTCTTTGGTGAGATTGACATCATGAAAGGATTGAAATTCCGTTCAAGCCTGGCTTATAAATATTATATGAATGATGTGACTACTTTCAATCCGAAGAATAATGTAAGATACGATGCTGAAGGAAATGCGCTGACCACGGTCGGTACCAATAAACTGACAGATTATCATTATCTGGAAACGACTTATATTAATGAAAATATCCTGACTTATGATTTTTCTGTAGGAAAACATTCGTTCAATCTGTTGGCAGGCCATTCTATTCAGGCTACCCGTTGGGACAAGAATGAGGCGTCCAAGCAGGGATTTGCTACCGATAATATTTATGAAATGGATGGAGGTACTATGAATGATCATGTGACCGGATCGGCGGAAGAAAGTTCCTTGCAGTCATTCTTCGGACGCTTGAACTATAATTACGGAGGCCGTTATCTGTTAGAGATGAATGTCCGTCACGATGGTTCGTCACGTATGCCCAAGGCACATCGTTATGCTACCTTCCCTTCATTTTCGGGTGCATGGATCATGACAAATGAGAAATTTATGGAGAATGTGAAGTTCCTCCACTCATTGAAATTGCGTGGTAGCTGGGGTAAATTGGGTAATCAGGAAATTGGTAACTATGCTTATGCGGCTACATTGGCGGCTAGTGGTAGTTACTATTTTGGTGATAGCAAACAGATTGGTATGAAGACTGCCAAGATACCTAATGAGAACATTAAATGGGAAACAACTACTATTACAGACTTTGGTTTTGATGCTGCTTTTTGGGGTGGAAAGATCAATGTCACTTTTGACTGGTATGAGAAAAATACCTCGGATATTTTGATGAAACTCGCTATGCCGGGTATTTTCCTGGGATCTTTGGATGCTCCTTATCAGAATGCGGGAAAGGTCCGTAACCGTGGTTGGGAATTGGCAGCTAACTATTTCGACCAAAAAGGTGATTGGGCATGGCAGGCAGGTTTCTCACTTTCAGGCGTGAAAAATGAGATTACTGATATGAAAGGGGTGGAAGATATAAGTAATAATACCATCAATCGTGAAGGTGAAGCCATCGGTTCTTATTATGGGCTGAAAGCTATCGGTATCTATCGTACCCAGGCAGATTTGGATCGTGTAAATGCGAACGGACAGAAGATTCTGCAAAACAACCAGGAACCGCAATTAGGTGATATCATGTATGAAGATATAGATAATAATGGCAACATAAATGATGCTGACCGTACTGTTATCGGAAATCCGTTCCCTAAAATGCAGTATTCTTTTAACTTGGGATTCTCTTATAAAGATTTTGATGTTAATACATTTTGGCAAGGCATTGCAGGTGTATATCGTTATAATTGGGATGAAACTACTATTTCCAATGGCGGAAACAAGACTAGCCGTTGGTTGGACAGATGGTCTGAAAGTAATCCGGATGGAAGCATGCCTCGTTTGGGAGGAACTATTAATAATAACTACTCTTCATTTTGGCTGACAAAAGGAGATTATTTGCGCCTGAAGAACTTGGAAATTGGATATACTTTCAGACAAAGAGAGTTTTTGACCAAGTTGGGCGTTCAGAGTCTCAGACTCTATTTGGCAGGAACTAATTTGCTTACTTTCACTTCCTTGGATGATTATGATCCTGAGAAACTGAGCACAGATTCCCGTAATGATGTGCATCCCAATACAAGAACTTATTCATTTGGTGTTAACGTTAAATTTTAAAAGCAACAACTATGAAATCAATTAATAAATTTATAGGGCTAGCTCTGTTGTCAGGAGCTTTGCTGACTTCTTGCTCTGACAGTTTTTTGCAGAGGGACTCATTGACAGAATCTTCATCTAATACATTTTGGCAGACACCGGATGATGCTTTGATGGCGTTGGCATCTTGTTATGATGCTTTGCAGAGCAATCAGCTTTATAATTCCGACCAATATTCATTGGGCCCTTTATATATGGATTGTATATCAGATAATGGCGGTCATTTTAATTGGAGTGGCTGGATGGAAGGTTATGATATGGCTATGGGGATTCATACCCCAAGTTCTTCTATTATTGGCAGTTATTGGAAAGATTGCTATGAAGTGATCAGTCGTTGTAATGTGCTGATTGCTAATATTGATAGAGTGGATATGGATGCTTCCCAAAAGGCGATTTATCAGGCTGAGGCAAAGACCATACGTGCATTGATGTATATAAACTTGACTATGACGTATCAGGATGTTCCTTTCCTGACCGCCCCTTTGACCATTGACGAGGCTGAATGTGAAAAGACGGACCGTGCAGCTATTGTGGCTCATATTATGACTGATTTGCAGGACGCGGCTGAAGTACTTCCGCAAAACGCGTCTTCACGGGGACACATCACCAAAGGAGCTGCTCTTTCATTTCCCTACTGGGGCGTGTGGCTTTGTATAATGAAAAATGGGATGACGCAATTGCTGCTTATAAGCAGGTGCAAGGTTTGGGATACTCGCTTGATCCGAGTTATGCCAAACTGTTTACTCAAAGTGGAGAAACTTCTCCTGAAATCATTTTTGCAGTCCGTTATGAAGGACCGGGTATGAGTGAAGGTGCTGCTTTTAATGCGCATTGGAATACTCCGCTGGAAGCAATGAATGGTACTATAGATTTGGCGGATGCTTATTATTGCAAAGACGGTAAGCCGACTACCGATACGAAGATAGCCGAATTAAACAATGAGGGTGGCTTGGATGTTAGCAAGCCTAATCCTGCTCATTTTGAGAATCGTGATCCACGTTTGTATAGTACTTTGTTTGTTCCCGGTATGCTTTGGAACGGTAAAGGAGGTATAGATACTTCGGCTTCAAATCCGTATGTCAATGTATATGGTGGAGCTGCCGCTTCCCTGTCTACCATATATGTTTATAAGTATTTTGATCCTACGGATACTTCTAACTCTTGGGATAATGGACAAGACTTTTATGTGGTGCGTTATGCTGAAGTTTTATTATCTTTGGCGGAGGCAATGGTACAGAAAGGAGGCTATGCTTATAGTGATGTAACTGCTTTAGTGAATGAAGTGCGGCAACGTGCAGATGTGAACATGCCCACAGTAGAGGAAGTGGAAGGCACTTCTCTTTCTAAAGATGAATTGTTGGAAGTCATTAAGCATGAGGGTCGTGTGGAACTGGCCTTTGAAGGCTTGCGTTTGTTTGACCTTTATCGTTGGAAGGAATTGGATAAGGCGGTAGCTAATATAGAGAATGAACGCACTATGTATGGCTTGGCTTATGAAGCACGTAAGTTCAACGGTGAGAGGGATTATGTATGGCCTTTGCCAACTGCCGAACTGGATACTAACAAGAAACTGGTTCAGCACGACTTGTGGAAGTAATGTAGAGTGTAGGTTTTCATCACAGGATACATGGATTGTCACAAAGAAGTAGGAGGCAAACAACCTTTAAATCAAAAAACTGTGTGAATTTGCGTAATCTGTGGTGAATCCTAGTTGTTCTGACAACTTCTGGAATAAATAGATAACTTTTTAAAAACGGAAGAGAAATGAGAAAAACAATGATCCTTCTTTTATTTTCCTTCCTGTTGGCAGCATGTTCTGATAGTCCAGTGTGCTATTATCTGGATGCTACCGGCGGTGATGATAATAATAGTGGGTTAGCCCCGGATGAAGCATGGAAAAGTCTGGAAAAACTACGTGGAGTGAAATTACTGCCGGGCAATAAAGTTTTGTTGAAGCGCGGTGAGGTTTTTAATGGCGAACTTGAAATCACCGGACACGGTATACCCGAAGATCGTATTTATATAGATGCTTATGGTGATGGTGAACGGAAACCTTGCATTGTGGGATATGATACTTCCTTGTATGCAGCTCGTATCTGTAATTCGGACTATATAACGATGCAGAATTTGGAAATCGTGAATACAGGTAGACAGCCTCTGCCTTATCGTTCGGGCTTGAAGATAGAGTGTATGGATTATGGCGTATCGCAGAACATTGTTGTCAATAATGTGACTGTACGGGATGTCAATGGTTCGTTGGTAAAAGAAAAAGGCGGAGGGTGCGGTATTTATATAGTGAATGGCGGTGAAAAGAAAATTTCAACATTCAATAGGTTAACCATAGAGAACTGCCATATTTTGAGATGTACCCGTAATGCTATGATTTGGGCCGCTTATAGCGATCGGCAGAACTGGCATCCCAGCAAGCATACCGTGATACGGGGAAATTTGATAGAGGAAGTACCAGGTGATGGTATTGTACCTATCGGTTGTGACAGTACCTTGATAGAATACAACGTAATGCGTGATTGTCCTGATATGCTTCCTGACACAGAGGCGGCGGCAGGTATTTGGCCGTGGAGTTGTGATAATACTTTGGTGCAATTCAATGAGGTAAGTGGTCATAAGGCTCCGTGGGATGCACAGGGGTTTGATTCGGACTGGAATTGCCGGGGAACGGTCATTCAGTATAATTATAGTCATGATAACTATGGTGGCTTAGTATTGGTTTGCAATGACGGCACGGCCGACGCATCTTTTAATGTAGGTAACTTGGGCACTATTGTCCGTTACAATGTGAGTATAGGTGACGGAGTGCGGCCTGAACCGACTCGTGCCGGGATGTTCTCACCAGCTGTTCATCTGGCAGGTCCTGTAAAGGACAGTCGCATTACCCGTAACATTATTCATGTGAACCGTAAACCTGCGGCTGATATCGATCGTACTATGATTACTTTGGATTCATGGGGCGGATATCCGGATAGTACATTTATTAGTGGAAATATTTTTTATGCTCCAGAATCCAGCAGATTCCAATTGACAGAATCTACACATAATTTCTTTGAAGGCAATTATTACCTTGGTCGGTTCGAGAAATTACCTGAAGATGGTAAAGCCTGCCAATCAGCTGAAATTTATCAGCAGGAAGTATTGGCAAAGGATGAAAACGGTTATCAGGGCTTGGCTTTGTTGATGGATACGGTGGAAGTGACCGGAGTAAAAGGAGTTTTTGTCAATAAGGAAGCCATTGAGAATTTCTTTAGCCGGTTAGAGAAATAAGTAAATAATAGCTGTAATTTAATCAGGGGGGCAAAACTAAAATGACCTGATCATATAGCACGATAGGTTGTTTTAGTTTTGACCCCCTTTTATTTATGGCTCATTCTTTCTTCTTTAGATCCATTTCTCCGGAGAAAGAAATAGATTGTCTGTTTGTGGGGGTGACCTGTATGTTACTGCTGCCATTGGGATAAATGGTGATATTGTAAAGGTAATTGTCTTCCTCGTTCCGTACTTTTAGTGTGATTTTAGCATTTCCCTTTTTGCTATATGTTGAAGTATATTCTGATAAAGGAGCACTAAAATTTAATCCTTTTCCACCTCCGTAAGGAACGTTATACGCCACTCCGAAATAAGGCAGATAGGAATATACCGAATCGTTTCTTATTTCTAAAGAATAATCGGAAGTCAGGTGTTTGCTGCCTCCTTTCATAGGCATTACCCGGTCCACATTGATTTTGTATG
>ERZ859967.1238-NODE-1238-length-12274-cov-2.893690_pt1 | contig 12274 bp, 9 predicted proteins | sample MGYA00510115_ERZ859967 | MGnify/ENA primary metagenome ERZ859967 (study PRJEB30046, sample SAMN00715171) | human gut metagenome | study: EMG produced TPA metagenomics assembly of the A metagenome-wide association study of gut microbiota in type 2...
GAGCTTGAAAGAAAAACAGCGCATGACACAGTTTACTTTACGCCCCCATAAAGAAGATAAAGCAGACTGTCGCTTATTAGATAGTCTGCTTTCATTTCCGACAAGTTCGAATAAAAGATAACAGGTAAATAAGATATGGCTAGAACTCCCCCAATTCCTGCATCAGCGCTGGACGACGTTTATACAAAACCCTGAATTCTTCCACCAATTGTTTCACAGCCTCCTTCCCGCCATTCAATTTCCGCATACCCCGTAACACCCTGGCTATATACTCATAATGATTCCGTCCCAGATTTTTCTCCGCATAAACACGAAGATCATCCGTAAACAAAGAAAGTATTTGAAAAGAATGGGTGGCATTCAGATGGGAAGCATACTGCACTAAAGCGTCTAAACGCCTGTATTTCACAGCAGACAAAAAGCTAAATAATTTATCATACTCTTTTTCTTCTATATAAATATCTGCTTTATTATTTCCACTCCCCCAGTAATCGTAGAAAGTCGTTTCTTGCATCAATGTGCTCAAATACTCCTTCCAATCCGTGGAAGATATCAACGACTTAAGCTTATGGTAATAATCCAAACTTCCATTCGTATGAATAAACAATAACCGGCACATTTCAATGACCTTGGCGACATTATGCACTTCTTCATAAATGGAAAGCAACTGTTCCTGCCATTCTCTTAATGTGCCAAGATTTCCTCCTCTTTCAGCTATCACTATTCCTTCATTCAGCATACCGATAGCCTTCTCATAACATTTCCCTTCCAATAGCTTTGCAATTTCCTGCCGCCTTATTTCAGGCAAATAAAGAAATTCAGATATCGTAGTTTCAACTTCGGCAATCTTACCCAATTCCTTTAATATTTCTATTTTCCGAATCACCAGTTTATAGAGGTCCCAATGTTCCTTCTTCTCCATTATAAGCTGGTTTACAGTTGCCAACGCCTCCTCTTTAGATTGCACTGAAAGCATAATTTGTTGTATCAAATCATCCATATCAAAAATATCATACTCACGATATGTTGCCATTTTGCCTATTTGGATAATTTCGCTCAATATATTCTCCTTCAATGCCTGTGCCGTATCCGAATGTTGAACTACCTTAAGCAATAAATCCCCGGCGTCTTCACAACTAATTCCAAAATCAATATAACCATCATTATACAAAAAATCCTCCTCAATATAATGACCTCCTATAGAATGAAGTATCTGAAGAGCAATTGTCGCCGCCTCTTCCAAAGCCTGCCGTTGAAACAACAAAGTTGCTTTAGTCAAATATTTCTCTATTTTATCAGATAACTCATCCCAATCAATCTCAGGTTCATAATATCTTCCCTTTTTGAAGTTTTTTCTATATAAAGAATTAAAGCAACTCTCTATCTCACTTCGATAGTCCACCTTTTTCGTCGGTTTCTTAGGCAAAAAAGCCTCCATCAAAGCTGACTTAAAATCAGAATGTGAAGAAGCATATTGCAAAACAAAACCGGATAACTTATCCGATTCCGCAAACCGAAGGACTTGCTCCACTTCTTTATCCTTCACAATTTCTGACACACTCTTTCATTCGAGCATCCACTTCTTTAGCAGACAAAAAACAGCTGGCTTTGCTTCTATTGTCACGAATTGCCAGAAGCGTAGCCACTACATGCTTACAAATATTTCCATCGTAAGGACAATCACATTCCCAGTCAGCAATTTCATCCCCTACCAGCGATACGATTACCTCATAGTGCTCCGTTCCACAAACTGTTGCAAACCATTCCCCCGGAGACTCTTCTTCAATTTCCAGCACAGCACCAGAGTCGTAATAATCTTCACCACGCGCCAGAATCTTAGGAAGAACATAGCGTTCAAAGTTAGATATTGTTACCATAAAATACAGTTTTTATTTTCGTTATTCATTGTATTTAACTCAGCCCGTTTCTTATAATCTAAATTATATATCCCTCTTGTTCATACCCCTTCCCATATCTATGGATCATCTCAACAAGAGGCAACAAGCGTTCATCCATAATATCCATAAATTTATAACGGGCATACTGCATGTCATAAAGCCTACGGTTACCATTCTTCAGCCGTTCCTCTACATCTGCCGGAATAAAAAACTCAGAGCGTTCTCTCAGAAAAGCGTAAAACTCTCTTTGATAGATCTCAATCCCCGCCAAGTCAAAGTCACCAAAATGGATATAACGATTAGGAATCATCTGCAACCAAGTACGCAAATCCGTTGATTGAGGGTAACGGGATACAAAAAGAACTTTCAAGCCCCCAAATAAGTATTGTTGCCCACGAATCCGTTGAAAATTCTCTCCATTTTCCATTCCTATCACAACCACATCATCGGGAATTCGAAAATGCTCATAATCTTCTATAAATACAGAAGTACCTTCCGCCGGATAAATCACAAAAGGCTCTTCATGCAAAGTTGCTTCTATCGGGATATAACTATTAACAAGAAACCCCTTAAACCCACGAGTTTTCCGAACTTTAGAATTGCCTGCCATAGCCACCTGCTCCGCACGCGACACTGCTTCCTGACGAGACATCATCTCAATCCACTCCTCCAAACTCCCGCTTATGGAATAACGCTGGGCTAAAAAAGTGCGACATCCTTCCACATCACATATCCGATAACTGCCACGCCTTCCATAAGAACTTTGCACCAAAACACCTTCTGCCAATAGTTCTTCTGCCAATGATGCAGGAAACGAAGAATAACCCACAGATTCACCGTTCAACATCCGTGCAACTTTACGTGCCGCAGCCACAGTAATAATATATCCTTTTCCATTTCTCATGCCTTACTATATTTTAGCAAAGGCACCACCTGCGTATTAGAATGCCCATCTTTATTCAATAAATAAGTATATTTATAATCCTCCACATTATATGTAGTAGGCGAACTGTTCACCAACAGGATATTTCGGCAATTGGCAAAGTCCAGAATTCCTTTCACATTGTTGGGATGCAATTTGCCTATCTCATCCATCATGCAGTGTATCTTGAAGTCACCGAATTTACGGGATGCCTTTTCTTTGAACACATTGATAAGCATAATATTTACCATAGCCTTCACCAGAATATCCGTCCCATCAGAACCTACGTTGGCAATCTTTTCCACCCATCCCGTATCATTATCATTCTCCTTAACCCGAAACTCCAGTTTAAAAGTGTCCGCCAAAACTAATTGTTTTCTGCCCGGATCGTCCAATAAATGCTTCATGAAAGACAACAAATAACGCACCGCCGTTGCATTAACATCTTCACGGGAAGCCTGCGAAAATAAATCCGCTTCTCCCATATTATGCTGGTTCTCATCGCTGAATTTCTTTATCTCCAATAGCAGCTGCATCAGTTTGTCACTGCTCGGCAAGGGACGGAGGGATATTTCCTTTATCACCCCGGCAAAGTTCCGCTCTATAAAATCATCGTTGATATCACCAATGGTTTTACGAATCTCACTCTCATTTCGGGTCAAGTCTCCCACCTCCTTCGATATACGCCGGATAATATCAGTGTATCGTCCACTGATATGCTTCTGATAATCAGAAATTTTATCATTATCTACAAACTCGCATAAGTTCGAAGCAAAGTCATAGTAATCCTGTTCGCCAATCAGTTCTGTACGGAAATGGAATGTATTCTTCGCAGAAAAATAACCTTTGAATTGCATCACGGCTTTCTTGAAATCTTCCGTCTTTCTGATAAAAGAGACTATGAGCGACTTAAGTTCCTTCACAAGAGTATCACAGTTTTTTCTGGTAGATTTCTCTCCTACTTCCATCGCTCCGGCCGGACAAAAAGTTTCATCATTCAAAAAAGCATCTGCTTCCGTTAATCCGCTTTCTAATATCTGCAATTCCAACCTTAGCTTTTCCAAAGCACTATTTATTTCTTTCAGTCCGTTTTGCAGTTTCTCCCGTCGCAGTGCAAACCGCTCATCCAAAGCCGAAAGTTTGGCCTCATATTCTTTCTTCCGACTACGCATGGCAGATTCTTTATCAAAGAGTTCTTGCTTATCCTTTTCATAATAAGCTACCTGATTGCGATGCTCGCTGATATACTTCAGCTCTTCCCTGATCTCCGCCAATCTCTCATCATATTTACGAATGGTTGCCATATCAGCTCCCTTGCCATTCAGTTCAGCATCCTGTGCCTGCCGGAGTTCTCTCTTCTGTTCTTCAATCAATTGCTTATGACGATCAATCTCCCGCTGAACCTCGTCAACATAACGGTCCAGTTCAAGCTGAAGCTCTATTTTGGTATCTTTATAGCTCCTCTGACAAGCCTTCAACTGTTTCTCACGCTCCAGCAGATATTTCTTTTTCTCTTCATCCACCAGATAGAACCGATGGGCTATTTCATTCAGACCAGCCTGAAATTCTTCCATCCGTACTTTTTTCCACTCTTCTTCCTTCGTTTTCCAAGTGGCATGATCCGCTCGCAGATTCTTTAGCTTATAAGGAATTTGCCCTCGCTCAGCTTCCAGCAGATGCTGTTGCTCTACCATCTCCCTAATTTGTTTGGAATACTTCTTCTCCAGGCGACTTATATTTTCACTCAATTCCTCCGCCAACCGTGTCAGTTGATTGCAATAATCCTGATAAACTACCTGCTTCGCTGCCCGTTCCTGTTTCATCTCTTCGGGAGTACGTATGCTCCGGTCAATGGCCGACAAGTTCAATGAAACACCGAACAGAGTTCCAGCATCATCCGCCAAACGGGGATTCAATTCATGATTGTATAGCACTGACTCCTCATCCGCCACTTTACCTATCGTTTCTTGCCAGCCGGGATTATGCTGTTCCAACCAATCGCAAAAAGAACCTTTCCGCTTCTCTATCAATGCATCTAGTACCCGCAACTGTTCTTCAACATCCGCCTTTTCCCTACGTACTACATCCATACTCCTCTGAGCCGCCATCTCCAGTTCTTTGCGTTTTAGCTCACATTCATTCCTCTGTTGACCAATATCCATTTGCTGCCGGCGTATCTGCAAATCCAGTTCCTTATCCCTTCTGCGCAATTCATCAATGCCAGCTTCACAATCTGAAATTTCTTTCTTATAGTGTTCTTCATGAAGCGCTTTCTGCTGCCTCAATTTCATCTGCATCTCCTCGCCACGCAGTTGTGCCAATCGTTGCTCCACCATTTGCAGCTTTTCCTCAGATGCTGTTCGCACTTTATCCTCTTCGGAACGAGACTGCGCCATAGCTTTCTCCTGACGTCCGGCAACAGATGATCTTTTTTCAAGAATCTGAGCCTGTCTGCTGTTTTCGAACAAACTCAAATCAGCATCCAAATTCTTAAACAACGAGCCGTATTTAGACAACACATCCTGATAGGCCCGTGTCAGTTCTTCCTTCATAGTCGAAATGCGTGCCAGTTCTCCGTTTTGCAATTCCTCCTGTGCCACCCGCTTTATGATTTCCTCTATATTGATTTGTTCATAATACAGCCGTTTCTCACGCACCTGTTTCAACTGCGTTTCAATACCGCCCATACCACTAATGAGAGTATCTCTTTCCTTATTATATTTCTCTCTCAATTCATCAATCAGCCGAATAGCCCGTTCACGTTCAGTCTCCGTTTTGTTTATCTTCTCTCTGATATGAGGGATTTCCTGCAACGCCCGTTTCTCTGCATAGTTCAACTCAGCACGTTCCTCATCTATCTGTTTGTGGGAATAAATCAAGTCACGATACGAATTTATCACTTTATCCGCTATCTTCCGCACGGGAATCTCACCATTCTTGTTTTTGGTAAACCAGAGCATCACGTCATTATATTCCTGCTCAAACTCTTTTATCTGGCTTCGATAAAAACTCAAGTCAACAAAAACCTCTTCATCAGTCATGGAACGGATAATGGTATCTTTTATAAAATCGGCATCCAGCTTAGAGTTGAGGAAGACATTCTGTATGGTACGCGGAATATTCTGGTACTTGGCACTTTCCACGATGGCGAATTTCCGGTAAGGAGTCATGTCCTGCTTACGGTTGTTGCCGAAGATAATATCACGATACATCTCGTAAACGGTGATTTGCGAGGTAATCTGGCGTTTTCCACCGATGCGTTCACGGATACGCCCCCACTCCGGATACACCTCATTATGTTCATTGATAAACCAATCCCTCTCAAACGAAGCATCTACAAAACGGAAAGCCACTCTTCCTTGCGACTTGGCAGCCACTACACAGTAGGCTCCATTCTCACGCATTACCTCATAGACGATGTAAGAATTAGAATATGGGAAGTAGAACGTGTCAAAACTCTTCTTCTCCTTGGGGATGCCGAGCTTAAGTTTATCGGCATTGTAGAAAAACAGCAAAGCACGGAGCAATGTACTCTTCCCCACTCCCTGCGTACCAATGAAATGTACATTGCCATCCAGTTTCACCTCTGCATAAGGAATATGGGCACTGTTCAGAAAAACAATCTTATTCAGGTATCTCATCTTGCACCTCCTCCGATATAGTGATACAATCAATCAATTCTTCCATATAATGGAAAGCAGTCAACACTTTATATGTCCCGTCCACTTCATTTTCCTTTTCTATGAATCCCATCTTTTCCAGTTCATTAATCAATTTAGCCACTACTTCCTCATGTTTCTTTTTGTCGGAGAACAGTTTGGAAGCTTTCTCCTTCAGCTCCATATCACAACCGATCTGAATTTCAATATCAGCAGCGCGAAACAGGAATCCGGGACCGAAAGCCGAATGATAGGTTTTCAAGAAACTCATATAATCAATCCATTTCAAGGTAGCTTCCAATTTACGCTCCAAATCTACTTTCGCCTCTTTACGCGTAAAATGATAGTAACCGTCTCCCCCTTCCAGATAAAGTCCGATTCCCCGATAATATTCATAATAATCGGGCAATTCTTCTTCAATAGCATCATAGTAACGCTTCACCTGAGTAGAAATACTGTTCGAGGAAATAAACCCTCCTTTACTAAGTATATTGAAAATCTCTTCGGTATATTTCATGTTCAAAAAGTTTTATTTGACGTAAATCAAAGGATATTCCACATCGCCCGAGCACTCATAGCTTTCCATAAAATTGAGTTCATCAGCATATTGGGAAGCCAACTGACAAAAATAAATCAGTTTATCTCCCCGGGATACTTCTTTGCGAAAACGATAGTTCATCACGAAACCAAACAGATGCATCCCGGATGCCGTAAAAGCATTGTACACTTCCCGCAAGTTTATCGCGTCAATCCGTTGCGACTGATTATCCAGATATCCTTCCGGGATAGCCTCAGCCAGATTTTTCGGACCGTGCTTCCTGTTCTTTTGCTGTGCCACCAACTTCCTGACGGCTTGGAAAGCCTCATCCGAAGTTCGCAGATAATCTATTGATAACTTTATGCGGTAGTTTGTCTGAGGTTCCATCCATAACGGATGACGTTGCGAAACCACTTGTCGAATAGTCGTGTTCTCTTCCAATAGGAACTGGTCTTTCAGATACTTCAGCTTCCTTATTTTCTCAAAGATACGGTTCTGATAGTCTATCAAGTTCAGGTAATGGACAATCTGCCGGTGAATTTCGAGCAGGTTATGATAAGAATCGTTCAATTGCAGTTTGACGTCGCTCACCACATTCCGCATTTGCACATCCATGGCTATGCGGAAAAAGACCGGTTGCTGGTTATCAATCAGCTCCTCACTTTTAGTTATTAGCAAAGAGATGTTCTTGAGCTTTTCGCTTAATCTCATCAACTTCGCTTTTTTTATTTGGTAGTTGGGTTCATTCTTGTAAGTATTATCCATGTTCCTTTTCAGGTCCATTACATTGCGGACAGTGGTAAGAGCAATGTTTTTCAGACAGCGTTTCACTTCACGCTGATAATTGTACTTGCGCTTTTCATTATTCTCTTTCAGATAATAATCTATATTTTCATTGAGGCGTGTAAGATAGTCCTGTACAAAAGATACATTGATTTCCTCATTCACTTCCAACACATCTTCAAAGAACTTCAGATAAAGATCTTCCATTTCAAGAAAGTCGCCCGTGTCACGTATTACACCGTAGTCAATCAGATAACGAACACGCTCTTCTTTATACTCTGTCATCTCAAGCGCATAATCATAACGAAACGAAAGCGACTTCCGTTTGGCAAACATTTCTTTCAGTAGTTCTTTCTCGCGTTCAAGACTCTTCACTAATTCTTCTATGGAACGAAAAGTACTCATAGTCAATCTTACATTTTATTTCTCGTAAAAATATACTATATCCTCTAATTCCACAATATTCTAAAGAACTTTTATTCAATAAACTCACCTTTCCAACTATCTGGTTCTCACAAGTTGCGCTGATCACATAGGTATTACAGAACACTTGTCTAATTGCAAAAATCGGATTTTCTTCGTAAACACATGATTATTAATTTAATATATTTGTTATCTTTGTATTGAGTAAAAATACTTAGTGCACTGAGTAAAATGTAACCCTATGTATAAAAGATCAGAATATCAAGTAATTATGAATCGGCTTAAAGAGCAGCGAAAGTTCATTCAAGTCGTAATGGGTACTCGTCAGATAGGCAAACCAACGGTTATCAAGCAGGTGTTAAAGGATTCAGATATGAAGAAACGAATTACTACATATTTCATAGGAATATTAGCATTAGCCATCCTATGTAGCGGATGTAGCACCAATCGTATGGCGGCAGGTGACCCGGGCGCGGTGTTGGCCGGAGCATCCATCGGAGGAAATGTGGGAGGCGCCATCGGAGGCCTCATTGGCGAAAGTAACAGGGGATGGAGAGGTGGCTACCGGGGTTCCGCCATTGGTACCATCGTCGGAACCATCGCCGGAGCAGCCATCGCAAATGCCGCTACCGCCCCCAAGCAGACAGAAGAATATAGCTACCGGGTAGAAAGGACTCAACCGTCCAGACCCCAACCCCAATATTCATCAGCTATCGAGAATCTGAGAATACATAATATACGTTTCATTGACGCCAATCGCGACCACACAATCAACTCAGGCGAAAATTGTAAAGTGATCTTCGAAATCATAAACGAAGGAAACAGAACAGCTTTCAACGTAGTACCGGTAGTGGTCGAAATCACGGGCATGAAGCGTATCTATATTTCACCCTCGGTCATGATAGAGCAGATTAAGCCTCATGAAGGTGTGAAATATACCGCCAGCATCAATGCCGGAGAACGGATAAAGACAGGAGAAGTCATCATACGCGTTGCCGTAGCCGATGAAAACGGACAGGAGTACGACTGGCAAGAGTTCTCATTGCCTACCCAACGATAAGCATCTTTATTTTAAACGATTACATTATGGCCGACAATTATTTAGAAAAACAATATGAAGCATACCAAGCCCGGAAAGCCGCTTGGGAAAAAGAACGTAAATACGGAAAGAAGCCCTCGCCTATGAAGCGTCCGAAAACTTTGGAAAAATCAAAAGAGGGTGAAGAAACACCCCCTGTTAATACCAATTTGGAAAATACTATTTGAATGCCGGAGCCGGCAAATGCATACCTGCCATCGTCAAACCATTGTCTTTGGCATATTGAAGGAAACACTTACGTGATTTCACCGCCTTCTCCTTATCCATATCATACGTAGCGCAGATTTCGGGATGCTCTAACTGAAGAGCGGCTCCATGGATAAGATCGGCAATCACCAACAATTTGTTCGCCTGAAACACGGTATGCCCGGGAGTATGTCCCTCAGCATTCATCGCAACGACATTACCCGGCAATGTTTCTCCAAACTCAAACAAATGCAAACGGTCTTTATAAGCATTCATCGTTTTCAACACTTGCGCATTCCTGTCGGCAGGCATCTTGAGCCAGGCATCATATTCCACTTTCGATGCATACACTTCAACATCAGGAAACACAACACTATCCCCTTTCATCATTCCACCGATGTGATCGCCATGGAAATGGGTAAGATACAAATATTTAATATCGGAAGGGGTAATTCCCAAAGAAGCCAAGCCCGATAGCAGACGGCTATCTGGTGCTCCCATGCCCGTATCAAACAGGATTCGGATTCCACCCGTTTCTACCAGAAAAGCACTCATGGACGAAGGTATTCCGCCTTCTAGTTTCAAACTCTCTATCAGACTATCGTCAGCATCCGCAAAAAGCGTTCTTTCCATCAGGCGCTCTTTCGCATTATCCTGTATCCAGGTAACTTTCACTTCATCCAGTTGCAATGTCTTCAGGCCATCGCACACCCCATTTACATTATCCATACTTACATCCTCATTTACTTGCTTTTTTGTGCCTCCGCCACAAGCTGATAACACGAATATTGCAGATGTAACAACCAGATACTTCCACGTTTTGTTTCTCATTAGCTTATAAATTTAGTTCATAAATAATAGACTACTCCATAATCAGGCCGATTCCGCGCAAGGATGCGTAAACCAGAAACGACTCCCGACTCCTACTTCCGATTCGGCGCCAATCGTGCCACCAAGGTACTCCACAATACTCCGGCAGATGGACAACCCTAAGCCGGTGCCCTTGGAGAATGTGTTCAGCTTCACAAATCGGTCGAAAACCTGCCCCACCGCATCCGGTGCGATGCCGATACCCGTATCCGTAACCGAGAACTCTATTTCATTGGTACCCTCTTTAAAATGGTACTCCAGAGTGATCTGCCCCTTACTGGTGAATTTCAGAGCATTATTTATAAAGTTGGTGATGACCTGCATCAAGCGTTTCTTATCCGTATAGATACGATAATCGGGCAGACCGGAAGCCAACACAACCGGTACAGGCTTATCTTCTTTGATTTCATAACCACGCAATATATCTTCACAGAAGTCCCTGATATTCAAATATCCCATGTTGAAATCGAGCGTTCCCGCCTCTATCTTGGATAAATCCAGAATGTCGGATATTAATTGTAAGAGCAATTCCGTGTTCTCTTGCATGATTTCAATATAGCCCTGACGCTCTTCTCTATCCTCCTCCTCAACAAGCATACTTGCGAAACCGACTATGGAATTCAACGGAGTACGAATCTCATGACTCATGTTAGCCAGAAAGGCGGACTTCAAGCGATCCAGATTTTCGGCCTTATCCTTGGCTATTATCAATTCTTCTTCTATCTTTTTCTGATGGTCGATATCAACGCTGGTAATGACATGTGCCATCTGGCCGTCTATCCAGGGAAATGCCGCACTGAATACACGAAACCAACATTGATCGAACGGGCGTTGGTAATCCCAGGAGTAAACTTTAGTAGGTAGACCGTTTTCGTCGATCAGGTGTCTTTTAGGACAAAACTCACATTCGCCCGTTTTATCGGTATAAAGAGCCTGCCAGCACTTCTTTCCTTCAAAATGCTTAATGCCACCATACGGAGCCGCCATAGACGCATTGGCATACAACATATCATGAGAATCAAAAGAGTTCACATAAATGTCGACTCCCATATTGTTCATGATGCTACCCAGCGTATTGCTTGCCCGCACTTCCCGTTCTTTATATTCACGAACGGCTATTTCTTTGGAAAGCGACCCCAGCAATAGATGAATGGTTTGCAATTCCTCATCCGTGAAAGGAGTTGTATCCTCCCTATCCGCAAATCCTATAAACCCGATAATCTTTCCTTCACTATCTTCAAATTGACGGACCAACAAGGAGTCCGTTCCATAAAAATCCAGAACGTCAATGTCAACTAAGGAATTGTCATCGTTTCTACTGGCATAAAAAGGACGGTTCTTGACCTTCATACGATCGGAATGTATTTTGGTCATTTCACTCATCTCAAAGCGACGCTTCAGAGAATGGTCTTCATTTCCAATCGTTTCTTTCAGGAAGAAATAGCGAAAACCATCGGTCTGATAGACAAATCCTTTTTTAAACTTATAGAAAGTACAAATATCCGTCAATGATTCCGTGATTTTCTTTTCAATGGATTCACATCCATTTAAACGCTCTAAGAAATGAAGGAGAAATACACTTAAACTCTTGTTCTTTTCGATCATATTACTTTTTACACCTTAGGGTTAGAGACACTTAAAACAAAAATAAAATACATTTTCGAGTATCTTCAAGGCGCTAATATACAAACTTTTAAAAGAATAAAAAAGATTTTCTATGTACTTAACTATCACCTTTTTTCTTCTTTTCGAACAAAACAAGAAGCATAAAAGCTAATTTATTTTACAAGTTCGTTTATTAAGAAATACAACTTTAATCCGTTGGCGGAAGCTATTTCTTTCTTTCGGGTTATGAATATAATTTTAGGCGCGGATTACGCGGATTACACGGATTTT
>ERZ859967.1269-NODE-1269-length-11976-cov-1.884573_pt1 | contig 11976 bp, 8 predicted proteins | sample MGYA00510115_ERZ859967 | MGnify/ENA primary metagenome ERZ859967 (study PRJEB30046, sample SAMN00715171) | human gut metagenome | study: EMG produced TPA metagenomics assembly of the A metagenome-wide association study of gut microbiota in type 2...
CTTCTATCTCAATCCCCTGATAATCTGTTCTGTCAGAAATAATCTTCCTGATATCAGATTCATCTACACCAAACTGATTTCCGCTTGTCACGCGGATCAACACCGTAATCTTCATGCCAAGTCTCACTGCAGTATCATTCAGAATCTGTAAATGCTGCAAAGACTCTACAGTATACACTCCCTTTCCTCCATATGTAGAAAGTACATATTCCATATCTTCAGGGTTCTTATACACACCCGAAAGAACAATTCTCTCCATCGGCACACCAACACGCTCACAAATTCGAAATTCACCCGGTGAGCACACTTCAAATGTAGGAACCACATCCATCATGGGTCCTGTAAGAAAAGGGTTTGCTTTCATAGCATAACATAACTGTGCGCTCTCTCCAAGACAGCTCTGCACTTTTTTTACAAATTCCTTCATCTTATCCAGGTCAAAAACATAAGCTGGAGTTGGAGTATGTTCTTTCTCGATCAGTTCTTTTATAAATCCATAGGAACTCATTTCTTTTCCTCCTGATACATAGCTGTAAGAGCTTTTCTGTCAATCTTTCCATTCTTTGTAAGAGGCATGCTCTCCACCTGGCGGAATACATTCGGAACCATAAAAGCAGGTACATACTGCCCCAGCGCTTTTGCCAACGGTCTTCTTTCGATATCTCCTTCATAAAAAGCTACGATCTTGCTCTTAACTGTATCAAAAATACAGCAGCTTCTTACAATCTCCGGAACCTTATCCATAGCAGCCTCGATTTCTCCAAGCTCAATACGATGTCCCATATGCTTAATCTGGAAGTCCTTTCTTGATGAGAAGAAAAGTTCACCATCTTCACTATAGTAACCAAGATCACCTGTGCGGTATATAGTTTCCAGATATCTGTCATTAAGAGGATTCTGTACAAATGCTGCTGCTGTCTTTTCAGGATTACGCAGATACCCCATAGTTACAGCTGTTCCAGATACACATATTTCTCCTAACTCGCCTGGTCTGCCTGCATCAACAAGCTTATCCTCATCATCTAACAGGAATACTCTTTCATTGGCAAATGGCTTTCCCATCGGAAGCTTCTCGTCAAGACCAAACTCTCTGTCAATAATATAATATGTACAATTACATGTTATCTCTGTTGGTCCATAAAGATTAACAAACATTGCATCCGGGTACTGCACTCTCCATGCATTAAGATGCTTTATAGGCATAACCTCTCCGCTGAACATAATCTTGTTAAGTGAAGATGGTCTCTTATACTCGAATCCATTAAGAGTTGTTACAATACATAACGCTGATACAGCCCATATAATAGTTGTAACCTTTCTGTCATCAAGGAAATCAAGCAGCTTGGTTGGAAATGAGAAGCACATCTTAGGAATAAGCTGTAAGGTTGCACCTGTCTTTAAACTTGAATATATATCCTTAACTGATACATCAAAGTCAAAAGGTGCCTGATTACCTATAACATCCTCATTAGTAATCCCAAATGTTTCTGTAAAACAGTCAATAAAATCTATTGTTGAACGATGATTAACAATAACTCCTTTAGGAACGCCTGTCGAACCTGATGTAAATATTGAATACAATGGATCTGTATCAAGTGCCTGTTCTCTTATCTTTGCCAGTCTTTCCTGAGCCTCTGAATCCAACACCTGTCCGTCATACTCTTCGAGTAATTCATCAAGATTAATAATCTCACCCTGAAATCCGAGCTTTTCTGCTTTCTTGGCTGACTTATTATCTACAACAAGAATATCTGCCTGAATCGTATCTAATATAAGATTAATTCTCTCAGCCGGATGAGTTGTATCAAGCATGCAGTAATATCCTCCTGCATACACAATTCCCATAAATAAAGATAATGTATTACATGTCTTATCCATATACACAGGAACTCCCTGTGTAGGCTTAATCTTAAGTGAGAGACAGCTTCCTATGAACTTTGCCTGATTCATAAGCTGTGTGTATGTAAGTTCATTATTCATATCAGCACATGCTGTCTTTTCCCCATACATTCTCTGTGAGTTTTCAAGAAACTCTAATACATTCTTTTCCATTACCTTCTCCTTTTACTTCTTACTCTTATCTTTTCTGAATACAAGCAGCTTGCTTATAACATAATTAAGTATAATTACAACTACCTGTGCAATAAACTTTATTAACATACTGTTGAAATGCAGCATTGTAATGAATACAAGAAGAATTATCTCCTCAATTACAAGAGTTAATACTCTTCCACCTGCAAATGAAACTAACTGTTTCATAAATTCTTCCACAGTCTTAGTTGGTGCTGCAAACACCCATATCCTGTTAGTAAAGAATGCAAAAAGTACTGCAAGTACCCATGATATAACATTTGCAATAAGCTCATTAATTCCAAGTGCAACATTAAAGAATGCATATGAACCTATACTTACTACTGTTGTAAGTACTCCAAAGAAAAGATACAAAAGTACTTCCTTATACTTCTTATACAATGGTTCAAACACCCTCAGACCCGGCAGATGCATAATCTTATCAAATATATCCGGCTTAGTTTCCTGCATATTATTATCTGTATTGTTACTCATAATTACCTCACTGTTTTTATTGATATAATGCCATACTATTTTATACTTTTATCAATAACAAATCAAGAAAAAGACGCCGTGTTGAAACGGCGTCCTGAAAATTCATTTATTATTTTGATTCGTTAATAACGATATCATCTGTCTCAACTTCCTTGTTTCTGTTTTCATCAATGCCAAGCTTGTTATTAAGCTTTTTCTTTGCCTTTCTTAAATAAATACCAAGAAATGCACCAACAGCAATTATCACTCCGGCAATAGCCTGAATGGCATAAGTCATAACAGATGGGTCAATGTAACCTGCTACATTTAAATTTAATAATGTCAACATACTTTTTATCTCCGTTTTAATTAAATTCCTTTTTTAATGCTTCAAGCATCTTGTTGTTATCTGCATCATTTCTGATTGCAATTCTTATATACTGTTTTCCATCATGTACTTTTGATGTAAGATCCTTTATAAGCAGATAATGATTCTTAAACAGTTTTATCATAAGTTCTTTTGCTGTCATTCCATTAGTTATCTCAATCATAAAATAATTAGCCTGTGATGGGATAACTCTTATACCAGATATCTGCTCCAGTTCATTATAGAACCTTTTTCTTTCTACGCGGAATTTGTCCATTGCAGCCGCATAATCTTTCTTATACTTTTCTGCAATCTGAAGATAATACTCACCAAATGAATTAATATTCCATATTGCAACATCTTTTTTCATTGCTGCAATCGTTTCTGTATCTGAAGAAACAAGGATTCCAAGCCTCAGCCCCGGTACACCGTATGATTTAGATATACTTTTCATAACATATAAACTGCTATATGTTTCGATAAATTTCTGTTCTATAAGAGAATTATCCGGTTCATCTGAGAAATCAGCAAACGACTCATCAACCACCAGCTTTATTCCCTGACTGTCTGTCCATTTTATTAACCTTATAATCTCTTCCTTTTTCAGGTAATTACCAGATGGATTATCAGGATTAATAATAATAATATTATCTACTTTGTTGCATGTATAGAACTCTATCAGTTCTTCAACTGAATATGTATAATTATCATTTGACGGTGTAAATACCACTTCGTCTTCAACAGCATATCTGTTAGGATATTCTTCAAATGTAGGTCTGATAACGCCTGTCTTTCCAGAAAAACTCTCCATAAGTGACTTAATAAGTTCTGCTGCTCCATTTCCAACTATTATGTTGTCTTTGTGGACACCAAAATTCTTAGCTGCAAGTAAAGAATTAACTCCCATACCTGAAGGATATTCTGTCAAAAGTGTATCAAAGCTTGCACGCAGTTCATCCTTAAGCTTTTTAGGCGGATAATAAGGATTAACAAGATAACAGAAATCCAACAATCCCGGATATCTCCAGAATCCTCCATATCTTTTATGCATAAGGTTAATTCTTGTCTCATCATCTGGAGCAAAAAGTGTTGTTGCTATATCAAGATCCTGTTCATCATCTATTTCATACCATTTCTGACCTGATAATCTCATACCTTTAATTCCAGGTGTATCCAGCATTGTTATAACTCTAAGAACCTGTTCATAATATTCATTTTCTCCCAACGCACTACAATATGCCTCAAGGAAAGGAACATATATATCCTGTGAAAAATGTTTGCTGAATTTGTAGATATTTACAGTTTTATAGTATTCCTCTTTTTCCTTAAAATCAAAACTCTTTCCTGGAACAAATGCAACAATATTATCATATTCGTCAAGCTTTACACATGTACCATCCATCCAGCTCTCATATTTATCTACCATGGCAAGTGTATCTCTCGGATCTTTTACAAGTTCATCAATTGCAGAATCATCAATAATTACATCTGATTCAAAAAGCAGAGTATCTTCTTCCATAAGATAATTCTTTGCCAGTGCAAGTGAATAAATATTGTTTGTCTTATCATATACCGCATTGTCAACATATGAAATTGGTGTCTTAATTCCCAATGTCGCTATATAATCAATCAGCTTCTGTCCTTCATAGCCCACAACAATCACTATTCTTGAGAGATGTTGTTTCTCAAGCTGATGCAAAAGCCTGTCTATAAGCGATACTCCATTAACCTTTACCATACATTTGGTATTATTCTGGGTAAGTTCCTTTAAACGCTTTCCCATTCCTGCTGCTAAAATAATTGCCTGCATAATCCCCTCCTATAATCTGACGTTACTCTTGTTCCTTATGTCTTTTAATTGCTTTTTGAATTTCCTGAATAATATATTTAGCTCCAACCGAAGCACTACTGCCAAGATTATACACATATTCTTTAACAAATCGGTCTATGCTGTCCTTATATGTATCAGAAGCTGCCAGCATCTTTGCTGCTGTATCAGCTGTCTTATCAATTTCATCAAGCTTAAGTACACGCCCGATTTCATATCTCATCCATATATTAAGTGGCTCAATTCCAATCTTTTTGTATTCAGGATTCATTATCTTCATTGGTGTATCAATGAAAAGAACCGGTTTACATGTAGTATAAGCATATTCATATGCTATACCTGACCAGTCTGTAATCATAAGATCTGCCTCAAAAACAGTACTGTTTGATGAAAAATCAGTCTGAATCTCTATATCTGTATCATTCTTATATCTTTCTTTAAGTCCTTCCATCTTCTCAGGCATATATCTTACATGCTGTGGGTGTGGTCGAACTGTAATCTTATAACCATGTCCCTTAAGATTATCAAGTATGTCCTCAAGACAGCTGTCTACAATATTATCTTTCTGCCATGATGGAGCAATAAGTATTGACTTAATATCATTTTCCTTCTTTGGCATCTTTGCATAATCCTCACGCATCTCATCAAGCAGTGAATATCCCCACTCAACAAGCTCCTTCTTAGGAAGATTATACACTTCTTCAGTTTTTTCTATTTCTTCTTTCTGAATCTTTCCTGTACATAATACAGAGTCATAATGATCCATCGAACCGGTTCGCATTGTCATATTAAGGCTGTCCATGCCATGAGGAACATAAACATAATTAATATCTTTTCTGATATAACTTCTCTTAATGTGATAATTCTCAATATCAGGCATAGTCATAACAACAACATCTGCATCCATCTTCATCATAAGTGTTATAAGTTTCTTTTCCCCTATATAATAAGGTTTAATCTTACTTTCTTTTTCTGCAATTCTGAATATCTGATCATCTGGATCACTTGTTACATAATGAATTGTAATATTCGTATTATTAAGTATGTATTCAATTATCCCTTTAAAATACTTATAGAAGCCTGAGCCCTCTGAATAGAATACAAGATGTTTATTAACAACAGAGAAAAACTTTTTATAATCGGCCTTTTCTCTCTTAATATCTTCTTTGTTTCTTTTACCCTTTTTCGTACCAAGGGCTTCAATCTCTGCAAGTTCTTTCTTTGTTTCCTCAAGAGCCTCGTAATCAACGTAATTCTTAGGATTAATAGCCCAGTTAAGAAGATATAACTGAAGAATTGCAAATATATTGCTTGCAGTCCAGTAAAGAGCTACTCCTGCATATACAAAACATCCTAAATATAACGACAAACCTACTGAAAATATCATCATACCATACTTATTAAGCTTACTCTGTTCTGCCTGTAATACATTACTTGCATTCTGTGCAACACATAAAAGCCATGCTGAGACACCTGCTATAATTGGTGTTATTATTGATAATCCCCACTGTTTTGTAGTAATCCATGTAAGGTCATAGCCACAGAACTTCATGTTCGCAACACCTTCATTAATTCCGTCTTTGATAACTGCAACAACTCCAAGCAGAAGTATTATCTGTATAATAAGAGGTATAAGTGATGCCAGTGGATTATATTTTTCTTTTTTATAAAGCTTAGACTGTTCCTCTGCTATCTCATCCTTATCCCCATAATGCTTAATAAGAATCCTGTTAATATCAGGCTGCATCTTAACCATTTTAATTGAATTCTTCTGTACCCAGATTGATACAGGTAAGAGAACAATCTTACTTATCAGAGTGAATAATATAATTGCCAATCCATAATCATGCAGTAATTTGTAACAAAAATTCATTACATAACCTAAGGCTGTCGATAATATTTCCATAAATAACTCCTCTTTTGAAGATTTTATTGATTGTGTCAGAGTCATCCAATATAATAATTAATCATATCACTTATTATCAATTATTGAAAGGTGTTTTTACATAATACAGTGTCCTTTTAATATTATTTATTTATTTCAAAAGGTATTCAGCATATTTAACTGCCATGTCCCGCCAGTTTTCCAATGCCTCTCCCATATCTGCACCACATGATTCCCTGTACATAGCCCATACAAACCAGTAGTACGCAATAATAGCAACATATGCCATATAATGAAATCTTGTTGTCTCATTATAATCTTCCTGAAGGTATTCCTTTATGAATTCCTCAGCCTTATCAAAATCATACATGGCATCAACCACATAATATCCAACATCAATTCCAGGGTCAGAATATCCAGAATACTCCCAGTCTATAAGTATTACACTTCCATCCGGTCTTATCATCCAGTTCGGCTTATATGTATCGCCATGACAGAAACATTTTTTAACTCCATCTCCAAGAGTCATCTTATACAACTGTCCTATGCTGTTCTTAAGACCTTCATACTGAACAAAGCACACGGGATCTTTCTTCTCAAGAAGCTTCTCCATATCAAGTGCATCTTCCCATGGCTTCATTCCATAATCAGCCGTTATATCTGCCTTATGCAGCTTTCTTAAAACTGCCAATATCTTCTTTGAATCCTCAAAAGAATTATAATCAGGTTCTCTGAATTCCGGAATGAATACCGATATCTTCCAGCCCTCATTAACATCTGCATATATGTATGTAGGATCTACACCAGCTTCTTTAGCTTTAATAAGTGATTTTTTTTCATTTCTTCTATTGATTATGCTTTCTGTTCCATCACCCGGATGTCTATATATATAATCGACTCCGTCAATCTTGAATATAAATGATGTGTTGGTCATTCCTTCACTCACATTTCTGAAATCAATTATATCCTCCTCATCACATCTGAATACAAGCTTAATATTTCTTATTATCTCACTATGTGTATGTCCTAAATACTGTGAATCAAACTTTCTTAACTCATCAAAATAATCAAACTCAAATATATTTCCCTGCTTATATTGTTTGAAATGTATTGGAGCAAGATCATGCAATCTGTCCATCAGCAATAACTCCCAATAACAGTTGTTATACTGACCACCATCTCTTATCTGTTCTATCAGATTTATAAAGCTGTCCGAAAAGTCCTTATTCCAGAACGAATGCCCCATAAGAACATTTCCTTCATTGATATCTCTCTTAATCTTAACAATACGGTCATCTACATCTATATCAGCATATACCTCATCAGAAGAAACTCTCCCATAATATCCCGAATAAAATGTTCTGTACTCAAATCTGTTAAATGGATTCTCTATATAATAACTGTCACTTACACATATATATGTATTCTTCAGTTCGTTCTTTACAAGATAAAGACTCTCTATATTATTCTTTATATTAAATGAGTCATTAATAACGAATTTGACATCATATTTGTCCTTAAGATAATAAAACATCTCCTTTTTATATCCCAGAACTATGGTAATATCATCAATTCCTGCATCCTGAAGCTGCTTTATCTGTCTCTCAATAAGACGTTCACCCTTAACTTCAAAAAGACCTTTGGGCTGTTCAAGTGATAAAGGAATAAAACGTGTAGATGCACCAGCTGCAAGAATAACTGCATTATTAACCCTGTATGGTTCAAGTGCCTCTAATCCAGTCTTTGTAATACTGCCAGACTCTTTTTCAATATACCCTGTTTTTACAAGTTTATTATAAATATCTGTGTCATTAAGAGCTTTTGTCTCCTCAACATCATAAGTGCAGCCCGCTCTTCCAATGCTTCCATTATACAAACTGTTCAATACATAAAACTCTTCTTTTCTCATTATACATATCTCCTTATGCCATGTTTCCTGAGAACATTCCTCGAATCACTGCTTTAATTACATTTTCTCTGCATGATTCATACTTCTTTCCCGAAAGTATAAGCCCCTCTACCTTAATGTTCTTTATGTCCTTCTTCTCAACTGAATACAAATCATCTGAAAGAACCACCATATCAGCAATCTTTCCTGCCTCAAGACTTCCTCTTTCTTTCTCGTCAAATGTTACATAATATCCATTATATGTACACATCCTTAGTGCTTCCTGAACCGATACTGCCTGAGACTGATTCATATTATTAACAGCTTTGTCAATCCATACAATAGGATCCGGTGATGTACATGGAGCATCAGAACCGCACGAAACAACTATTGCGTTCTCATTAAATGTTCTAAGTGGATTAAGCCTTTCTGTTCTTTCTTTACCCATAATACTTTCAAGATACTCATCAGGTTCCTGTTTCCAGTTAATGAAAGCACTCTGTACAGGCATCTGTATATTATAATCCCTGCATATCTTAATTCCCTCTTCAGTTGGAAGACAGTCATGTATAATTCCATGTCTGTGGTCTTTTCTTGGATAATCGTCAAGTGCCGCCTTAAGTGCCCTGCATGCCTGGTCAAATGCTTTATCCCCAATCGCATGCATCTCTATCTGCAGTCCGGCTCTGTTAGCCTTCTTGCAGAAATCAATAACCTTTTCATCATCATAATAAAGTACTCCGTCACCGCCTAATGAATCAATATATGGTTCATTCATTGCTGCATCGTGTGAACCGAAACATCCGTCAAGTGCACATTCAAAGCATCCGCCTATTCTTGGCAGTTTTCTCTTTAATGCAACATCAACATTCATTGACTGTGGGAATACCCTTACCTGAAATCCATTAGTTAAGGATTTTGCAAATATTTTTTCAAATGTAATATCAAGATTGCCTGTAAAACCCACACCACTTACAGTGTGAATACAGCCAATTCCATGAGACGCCTGAAAATCAATGGCAATCTGCATATTCTTAAACAGTTCAATAATAGAAAGTGAATTAGTAATGTAATCAGAGCATGCAAAGAATGCCTCCTGATTCATCTCACCGGTATCTTCGTGATAACCTCTTAACTTACTTACTTTCCCCTTCAGCTTATCAAGAAGCTTGCTGTTAATTATGCACGCATGTCCATCATATTTGACAACCATGATTTCCTTATCAGGGCATACCTTATCTAATTCTTCCCTGCTTATAAGTCTTCCTTCTTTAACTGAATATGGTGATGCACCGAATGCTATAAGTGTCTTTTTATTACCGCTTGACTGCACGAATTCTTTAACCATCTGTGCAATCTCTTCATTGGACTCTGCATCCATAACATTAAGTCCTGCGTGAAATGTAGAAAATGATGCCATATGCTGATGTGTATCTACGAATGCCGGAACCAGCACCTTCTTTCCAAGTTCAACTATCTGCACATTCTTATACTGTTCTGGCAGTTCGTTACCAACATACACAATTCTTCCTTTATCCTCAACGAGATAACCGGCTACTGTATCATTGCTGTCAACTGTAAGAACCTTTCCCTTATAACATATCATAGACATTCACCTTCCCTTTATATCTGCATTTACTGTTCCTGTCCCGGATAATCCTTATAAGAAGAATCTAACTGTACCAGCTCATAAAAATTATCTATCTCCATAATATCTGATTTCTCACAAGGTCTTACCTCTACCGCATATCTTTCCTTGCGAAGTACTAATGGAATGAATTCCCAGAAATAATCATTACCCTCCGGCTCTTCATTATATACCTGTGCAAAGTCTTCTCTTAATCTTGCACTGTCTTCCTTTGTCCAGTAAGATATTCCATAATAATTAAAGCAATATGTATTACCCTTCTGGTAATCTGTTATATGTCCATTATCAAGCTTAAAGCTCCAGTCATCAGTCTCTAATGAATAAGAGCCAAGGATATTGCTGCAGTACTGATACTTTGTGATAATAGCCGGATTAGATATATACAGGTCTGCTTCACATAAATAGCACTGGTCAATATGTTCTAATGCTGCCATTGCTGATGATATATTATTGGTTTTATCATATATATCGTTATCAATAAGATTGATAAATGGATATTTATCAAGAATCTCATCAAATTTTTCTTTCTTATAACCCCTCACAAGAGTTATATCCTTAATTCCTACAGAAACAAGTGCATCAAGTAATGTATCAATAATTCTTACTCCATTAACAGCAACCATTGGCTTTGGTCTGTCTAATGTAACAGGAACCATTCTTGAACCAAATCCTGCTGCCATAATAACCGCTCTCTTTACGCGGTATGGCTCAAGTGCCTCAAGACCTTTTTCGGTAATCTCCATCTGGTCTTCACATCTTTTAATAAGCACATCATTTTCTAACTCATCAAGTGCCTTGGATATAGCTGTTCCTGAAATCTTTAATGTATCTGAAAGAGTTCTCATCGGATAATCTTTCTTACCATTCTTTTCAATATATGTAAGTACTTCAAACTGATAACGATTCATATTTCCTCCTTACAGCACCATTGGAATTATATAGATTCCAAGTGCAATGCATGTAACAATAATTGTGCATACCTTCCATATGGTGTACTGTCTGTCCATCTTAGCCTTAGTCTGCTCATCCGGCTCTTCTATAACGCCAATTTCTTCCTCAATTGTCGGCATAATACATTCTTTTCTGTGAGAATATGCAAAATAGAATATTACACATAATACTGTTATGATTCCTGATGTAATAAGTGCTGCCTTATCCGCAAATATTAACATGAAGCAATACACAACAATTGTAAATATACATCCAACAACTCCAAGAGGTGCTTTATAAGGTCTCTTCATATCAGGATACTTCTTCTTAAGCCCCATATATGAAAGACAGCCTATCATATAACATATAGCAAGTGATATAAGCGATACTGATGCTATGTAATTAATTGAACCTGTTGCAATAAGTATAAAATTGATAACACCAACCACAATAACAGCAACATATGGTGTCTTGAACTTCGGATGAATCTTTCCAAGGAATTTTGGTAATGCGCCATCTTCTGCCATTGTATAAATGTATCTTGCAGGTGCAGCAATTCCCGGATTAATAGTAGATAAATCTCCACCAAATGCAATACCAATACATAAAAGTATAATAGGAAATCCAACAAGTCCGACTGCCTTAAGTCCTTCTGCATATGGAGCATCTGCCGCTGCAAGAATTCCATAAAACTCCTTAGGTACAAGACCTACAAGAAACCACTGGAATAATGCGTTAAGTGCAAATACCATAAATACAGAAATTTTCAATGCTCTTGGTAATGTATACTGTGGATATTTAGTCTCTGCACCCATTGAAACACATGTTTCAAAACCAGTATAACACCACCATACAAGGCCAAATATATACATCATTTCATTAAATG
>ERZ859967.1271-NODE-1271-length-11953-cov-16.142461_pt1 | contig 11953 bp, 9 predicted proteins | sample MGYA00510115_ERZ859967 | MGnify/ENA primary metagenome ERZ859967 (study PRJEB30046, sample SAMN00715171) | human gut metagenome | study: EMG produced TPA metagenomics assembly of the A metagenome-wide association study of gut microbiota in type 2...
TTCAATTCACATAATTCTGCGGAAGACACGTATCCTGCATGCGAAAAACCTCCTAGCTACTTTAAACAAGGTACGTTACTAACATACAGGCCTCTATGTTAGTAACGTACAAGGTCACACATTACTAACCTTACGGAACACACGTTACTAACCCTTCGGAACACACAAACTATACAAAAGCACATAGCATCCCGTCCAATGCCCAGACACTCCGTCAGAAAAGCTGCCGGCTGCTGTTCACCTACCGCTCATTGGTTACCATAACCTCCAGAAAGATTTTCTTCATCCCCCCATTACAAAAAAACAGGATAGAACCAGACCATTCACTACCTAGAACTAGGAAAAAAGATGGAAGCCAACACACCACTTCATCTCTTCCTCCACTCTACCCTTCGCACTCTCATCGGATTGTCCGTCATTACTTTACCAGGATATAATAATCCATCGCTATTATGATGTACGCATACGCGTAATCGCGCGCGCTCGTGTGTGTGTGTGTGGAAAGACTGCAAGTTGTGCAAGTTTGCAAGTTTCCCCCTTGCATCATCTCATAAAAGGAGCTGAAAAAACAAAAGAAACAACAAGAGAATAATCACCAAGAATTAAAATATCAACAACTTTCAGGCCCCTCGCTCCAGCTCCAAACAGACCTTATAAAAAATAGAGAATCAGCAAAACGAATTACATAAAAAACAATCACACATAAAATTATTGTCTTTCACACTTTGCTTTCTTTATATTGTAGCGATAGGCTCGACAAGCCAAAACAAAGTATATCGCACATTGTATCCATAGGATAATATATTGCTGACTGATTTCAGACATACTAGCTCCCATAGAATTTATCTTAACAAAGGCCAAAGTTCCGGGAGCCGCAGGAACCATATAATGAATCCATTGCCAATACCAAGGCATTAACTCCAGCGGATAAGAAACTCCGGACAGGAAAATCAATCCTACAGAGAAGAAAGCTACCAACAACAATGGAGCATCACTATCACTGAAAAATAACGAACAGGCCAATCCAAAGAAACTGGTAGCAAGAATATAAGGTATCATAAGTGCCACAATTTTCCACGGATATGCTAAATGAGGCAATTGGAAAACTAAAGGAAGAAGCCCCAACAAAAAGATAGAGAATAAAGCATAAAAGGCTAAATAAGTAAATGATTTTCCTATCACTACGGATGCCATACGTAAAAAAGAAAGATCCCTTCCTTTAGGGCCTGCAAACATCAGTATATCTCCAGTTTCACGCTCTTTCCCACTCAACATGCTGATAACAAATATCAACGTCTGAAAAATAACAACCATCAAAACGGCAGGTATCAAATAAGTACCATAACCATCGGTATAATTATACAGGGCGGTACCCACCACATCGACAGACTTTGTTTGAACCACAGACTGTATATCATCCTGAGGTAGAAAAACCACTTGCTCGGGTCGAACATCATCATTCACAGCAAGCATGGCTCCAGCAGACGCCTCCTGCATGGAAGCAAAATAAAGAAAAGCCGTAGTGGTGCTGTACATAATATATATCGCTTCTTCACCACGCCCCACACGAGCGTCAAAATCCGAGGGAATGTAAACAATGCCCACCACTTCATCACATTTCATCAATTCCTTAGCAGCAGGCAAATCAGCATTGTTTGTCAATACCCGTGCCTGCGGAGTGGCATCCAGCAAACGGATGTAACTGCGGCTTAACGGAGTGCGACTCATATCCACTACTGCCACCGGAGCATTGCGTACCACATTGGGAGCATACATATAGTTATAAAGTAATCCATACACAAAGATGCCACCGCTGAGTACCAATAAAATGGAATAGCGGGTACATATTACACGAAACTCGTGCCAAGATACAGCTAATATATTATTCAATATCGTCATATTTCCGACTGATTAAAGAGCGTTTCAAATGAGGTAACAACAATAAAGGGGGAATAAGAAACAACAGCAGACAGGCTGCATTGCCCCACATATACGCATAACCATAGTTGCCATAAAGCAGATTCTGTCCAATCTCGACAAAGTGACGGACGGGGAAAAGATAAGAGGCATAGTACACCGGTGCAAACATGTGAAGCACCGGAAAGGTAACCCCGCCAAGGGTAGCACCTAACGATCCTACCATGGAAACGATACTGATAATAATACTCAACGCAGGAAAAAGAGAGAACAGAAAAACCGCCAGCGCCTGCGTAGCAATGACCAATAGTGCCGAAGTAAGATTCAACGCCCAAAAACCACAATCCATCGGTATATGCATGGCACCAAAAAAGACATAGTTTGCCAGAATACTCATAACGATGAAGATAAAACTGTATGGAAGTAACTTGGCAGTGACCGCCACCCAGATATTCCCATCTGCCACTGCCAGCCAATTGGCTGAAGTATGGAATTTCCCTTCACTGCCAATGGAGTATGTAGTGACCAACAACAAGATAACTTGCAGAAAAACAAAGAAGAATGGCTGTGTAAGATAGACCGAATAATCCATATCAGGATTAAATAACGGATGATTCTGTGTGGTGACCGGTAACAGAAAAGATTCTATCTCTTCCTGATTTATACCCAATGCCACAGCATGAGTGACAATGGGAACTACCGAGATGCTTTTCAACAAACTTTGAAATGCTCCGTGAATCTCACTTCCCACACTCATCAATGCATAATGGTAATAATAAGTCAGAGCTGTTTCCTTACCATCCATCACCTTTGCTTCAAAACCAGACGGAATACTGAGGTATCCATAAATACTTTTCCGCTGCACATCTGCCCTGGCCTCCGCTTCATCGGCATAATGCCGAGTGATGCGGAAAGTGGGAACAGCCTCGGTCATACGAATTATCTCACGAGAAGTGGCTGTATTATCACCATCCACAATACCCACAGGCAGATTCTCCATCTGTCCGTTACCAAAAATTGTAGCCATAAAGAAGATAGAAAACAAAGGCAAGACGATACACGATGCAAAATAAATGCGCCGGGAAACCATACGGTCCAGTTCACGTTTCAATACCGCTATAAAAGGAGATTCTTTCATTCAAGTAGTTCATTTATATTTACCATTCACTGCAATCAGAATAACACAGCTATCCTTCTATCATTTCAATTCATCCAAATTTACCAAGACGGACATACCCGGTCTTAACCCCTCCATCGGCTCTACAGGCAGCGCATGAATTTCAAAAGTTTTCATATCGTATGTCCCCGTCTGCTTGGTAGAACGCCAAGTGGCAAAACTCCCCAACGGGCTGATGTAATTGATTTTAAATGCCTTGTTTTTTACATCAAGAGCCGGAATATCTCCCATGAAATTCTTGTTCATACGGAAATAAGGCATATAGTCCTCACGGACATTAAGCACTACATGGCAATCATCTAATACTACCAAGCTCATAATGGGAGTCCCCGCTCCTACCAGTTCTCCACGCTTGGGGTAGATGGTTGATATCTGTCCGTTTTCGGGAGCTGTGAGGCGGGCATCCATCAACAAGGCCTGAACCTCATTCACAGTGCCCCGAGCCGCATCCACCAAGGAGCGGGCACTCTCTTTATCCTCTTTCTGCGCTCCGTCCTTCACTAACAGGAATTGTTGATGCGCCGCCCGTTCGGCGGCAACAGCAGCTTTATACATGGCTTCCACTTCATCTTTCCGCTGACTGGTGACCACGCTATCTTTGTAAAGCGCCTGAATACGGCCATACGTCACCTTGGCCAGTTGCAAGTCACTCTTTGACTTGTTCCACAATTCTTCTACCGAACGGACTATCTGCCGACGTGTACCGTCATCTATTTTCTTATTCTGAAATTTCGCAATATCTTCCAAGGCATTTACCTGCTGGAACTTCGCCCAAGCCTCAGGACTGTTAATCACAACCAAGGTGTCGCCCATCTTTACATACTGTCCCTCCCGGACCAAAAAGGTATCAATTCTACCGGGAAGTTTTCCGGAAATCCGTATTTCAGTAGCTTCTATCTGCCCCTGCAATACAACCGGTTTATTGCTCATAGCTATAATCCCAATGGCAGACACCATAACAATGGCCACAAGAACAACGATAAAAGCGACTCCTAACTGTTTCTTCTCTTTTTCCATATTGTTTTCTTTTTTTATTATTTTCCGAATATAAAGTTCTCAGTTTGTCCGGTACGGCTATACTGCCAAAAGCTTTCGGGCATTCCGCAAGTAGAGAGCAGAGATGCCAGTGCCACATCATATTTATAATAAGCCAGCAAAAAAGCAATCTGCACCTTGGACAACATGGTTTCTGCATCAATCACATCAGTAGAGGTAGCCATTCCTTCCTGAAAGGACTTTTTACGGATACGTACCAGTTCACGACTCATCTCAATCGTGGTATTGAGTGCGGCGACATCATCCTTTGCATTCTGAATTTCGCTATATAACTTGTCTACCAGAACTCCCAATTCATTCTGAACCTTTTCCCGTCCCAGTTGCAAAGTTTGTTTAGTAAGACGCGCCTGACGGATATTGGCTTCACGGTTCAGCCCGTCGAATATATTCCAAGTAAAGCCCACCCCTATCAAAGTACGGGGCATCAAGTTTTTCGGAAGATTGTCTGCATAAAGTGTCTGCTTTCCAAACAATGCAATGGTAGGGATGTATGCACTTTTACTGATTTTCAATTGATTATCTGCCATCACCTCCTGTATTCGCAATTTACTTACTATATAGTTGCCGGTACTTACCAGATTCTTGAAATAAAGTTCATCGGGCAGATCATGGTTCATAAACAAAGGAGAACTGGGATTAATGGATGTAGCGTCTTCCACATTCAACAAAACTTTCAAGGCATTTTGCGCTACATTTAAATCTTTCCGAGCAGATTCCAACTCACGTCTGGCTTCATCCATAGTGACCTGGGCAAAGAGGCGTTCGGCCTTATTTATCATACCGTTCTTCTCCAGTTTCATAGCATTACGGTAATGTTTCTGTAAGCCTAGAAAGGTTTGCTCGCGTACATCCACCACTCTTTGCGCCAGACGCAAAGCATAATAAGTTTCCACCAGCTCCGATTGCAAAGTAGCTCCCGCCTCTTCCCTACCTGCTTTGGCCAAATCTACCATACGGTTACCAATACGGGTCGCAAAGATTCGTTTTCCGCCTGTAAAAAGCGGCCACATCACATTAGCATCTATGGTTGTCAGGTTACGTTCTAACAAAGGAAAAGTAAGGGTATGCGCACCTATATTATCAAGAATAGAAGAAATAAATTTATCATCGGGCACAATGGAATGTACAAAGTCTTTTGCCGGATCGGTAAATTGCCTTAAAGGTTCCTTGACCTCAATATGGTTGGACAAATGGACGTATGCACCCGATGCATTCAAAGACGGATACCAAAAAGCATTCATCTTTTGTCGCTCACTGCGTGCTATCTCTATAGCCTTATCCGCCATTTGCAACGTGTGGCTGCCCTTGTTCATCAGGCTGGCAGATTGTTCCAATGTTAAAGATAATTCCCCGTTTTGAGCTGATAATGAAACCGGGAACAAAAGGACACATAAAAATATTTTATAATGCATACACTGTTTAGTTTCTGTTATGTTGTAATAAACAGAAAACCAAACAGATTGTTTGAACAGGATTATTTATTAAATAACTCGAAAGTGAATTTAAAACCAAAGGTATCAAATTGCCCGTTGATAGTGCTTACAAAAGCCCCCACATCAAATATATGTGTACCGATGCCATAACCCAACTCGATATATGGATTAAGATGTGGCATGAACAGGATACCACCATACAAGCGCTCCTGCTGGACTAACCCCAGCCAACGGTTTAAGGGTTTCAAGAGAATAAAGGGAGACTCATAAGTGAAATTCCCCCGCCAGTACTGACGTGAGGAGTTATACCAACGTCCGTCCAGCAATTGGAAAGTGCCACCAATATCATCATTCCATCCTTCGGGAAGATTACGACGGGCAAAGTTGGCAAAATCCACGAAATACATATCTTCCTGCTTGGTAAACATCCCCCCCCCAATGCGATAACCGATACTTCGGATTCCGCTCAGTTTCAAGTTTTGCTGTATATCAAACTCCCAACGTTCATGAGCACCCGTACTCTTGAATACACCTTTAATACCCCGTTCATAATCCAGCATAAAAGTAGGCATACTGGAACCTACATTCATCTTCCGGCGACCGTTCATGTAATAATACATACCAGGAGTCCATTCAATACGTATACGAGGTGCAAAACTATTGTATTCTGATCTGATACCTCGCAATGCAGCCCAATCCTTATCGGGCAACGGCTTTTCAAGAATGACTTTCGAATTATTTATCAGATACCTCCAATGTACGGAAACACCTGCTTTAACAAACAAGCCATTCACTATTTCTATATTATGGAACAGATTGAGATACACATCCTTGAAATAGTCCAATTCCAATTGGTCAAAATTAAAGGTACTATCGGGCAATTGCTTTAGCTGATCCAATACGACACTACTATATATGCGGTTACCGTTACCTACACTAACCTCAAAACTAGCCTGCTTTTCCGGCCAATATTGCCAATCGGCATCCGCTTTCACATAAAGTTCCTTATGTGTAAAATTATAACCTATCTGCGGACTGATTCTAAGTATACGTCCATCATGAAAAAGCCGACTGTATTTAAACTTCTGCTTATACGAAAAGCCCCTGCTGTGGCTATAATCCAACAGCACCGGATTAATAAGTGGAGAACAATGCACACTCCCCATACTGGACAAATTCACATTGTAACTACTGATAAGCATGTCACCCAACTCCCCCCAAAACTCCAAATGTTCATTCTTCTTTTTTTTCGGTACGCGTAAAAGCGTATCCTGACGTAAAGCATAACTTCTATACAAAGAATCCTCCAAAGCGGACAGCGGAATGGGACGCAGTTCATTGAACTTTTCCTTATCTGTTATCAGCTGTTCCGAATCACAAGTCAGCTTATAGGATTCCGTCAGGTCATGGTGATGCTTCTTTTGAGATTTACGCCGGGCGGCTCCTTCATAAAATTTAATCTCATTGTACTTCAACCAGGCTCCTATATCCATTTCCAGATGGTTACCTAGAAACTTAAAAACAAGATTCAAATCAAACTGCACCGGCAGAAACTCCACATCGCCCTCCTCTCCCATCTTGACACGGACCTTGAAGCGGATCACATCATAAACGCCTTCAATATAAAGTTCACGAATAGTCCATATCTGATCACTAACCCACATATATCCACTGACCAATTGCGTACCACGGAATTTGGGAATAATGAGTATTTTATACCGCTGGCAGTCGGAAGAACCAGCTATAGAATCCAATAAATAATGATAATATCTGCTAGATTTCTTATCCAAAGGAGAAAGAAGTTTATCGGACATCAATGAAGAAGAATAGATATTCATGTTCAAATAATCCATCACATCCGTTATCTGTCCCCTGTTACGTGGAAATGTAGTAGATACCGCCTTTATCTTACGGTCGTATATATCAGGGGCCGTATAATGCAACTCACTAAGAGACTCCATAAGATAATCATTGATGTGTTTTTCGAAACGGAACATGGACGGTACATAGCGGATAAGGTGATTGCGCTTATGTACCTTCACTTTTCCTTTTATATATAAATCAGCCTTATACTCATCAATGATACGGGAATAGAACGGCGAAAACTGGAAAATACACTGAAGAATGGAATCGGACACCATCGGCTTGTCGGGCATATCAACCTTTTCCCTCTTAGCCTGAACAGCTAAAGGTAACAAAAGACAAAATATAATCAACCTGACAATCCGTATATAGTGCATCAATGTACTTTCTTTTCATTGTTTGAAGAGCAAATATAAACAAAAACCAACAGGCTGACGCATGATAATACTTAATTAACATCCTTAACAGAAATGAAAAATGATTAGCGATATAGCGAATTATTAATCAAAAAGCAGTATTTTTGCAGCCAACAACCAGTAAAAGAAAGACAACATGTCCAAAATGAGATTTTTTGCTCTACAGGAGTTAGCCAACAGACGCCCCGTTAAAGTTGACTACCCCTCTGAAAAGTTAGCTGATTATTACGGCAACCACGTATTCGACCGTAAAAAAATGCAGGAATATCTGCCTAGTGAGGCTTATAAAGCAGTAATAAACGCAATTGAGAAAGGTACCCCTATCAATCGTGAAATGGCCGACATGATAGCCAATGGCATGAAGAATTGGGCAAAGACCTTTAATGTTACCCACTACACTCATTGGTTCCAGCCTCTGACTGACGGAACTGCCGAAAAGCACGACGGCTTTATTGAATTCGGTGATGACGGTAATGTTATAGAACGCTTCTCGGGCAAACTGCTTATCCAACAAGAACCGGATGCGTCCAGTTTTCCCAACGGCGGTATCCGGAACACATTTGAAGCCCGAGGCTATACGGCATGGGATGTTTCTTCTCCGGCTTTCATTGTAGACAGCACACTTTGTATTCCTACTATCTTCATCTCTTATACAGGCGAAGCACTCGACTATAAAACTCCTTTATTGAAGGCATTAGGTGCTGTAGACAAAGCAGCAACTGAAGTTTGCAGAATGTTCGATCCAAACGTAAAACGCGTATTCGCCAATCTAGGTTGGGAACAAGAATACTTTTTAGTGGATACCGCACTATATAATGCACGTCCGGATCTTTGCCTGACCGGACGCACCTTGATGGGACACTCGTCTGCCAAGGACCAGCAGCTAGACGACCACTACTTCGGTTCCATCCCTCCACGTGTAACCAGTTTTATGAAAGAATTGGAACTGGAATGTCACAAACTAGGGATTCCGGTAAAAACACGGCATAACGAAGTGGCTCCCAACCAATTTGAGCTAGCTCCTATTTTTGAAGATGTAAATCTGGCCAACGACCATAACCAGCTGGTAATGGACCTGATGAAACGTATCGCTTCCAAACACAATTTTACTGTACTGCTCCACGAAAAACCATTCAAAGGAGTAAACGGATCGGGCAAACACAACAACTGGTCACTTTGTACAGACACAGGTATCAATTTGTTCTCTCCTGCCAAGACTGCGGAAGGAAATATGCTTTTCCTGACTTTCATAGTCAACGTACTGATGATGGTCTATAAAAACCAAGATTTACTACGTGCCTCTATTGTCAGTGCCGGAAACAGCCATCGCCTGGGAGCAAATGAAGCACCTCCCGCCATTCTGTCTATTTTCCTAGGACGTCATCTTTCCCATATGTTAGACGAAGTAGTGGCACGTCTGAATGACGCTGAACTGACCCCTGATGAAAAGAAAGCATTGCAATTGGGTATCGGGCGCATACCTGCCATATTGCAAGACAATACAGACCGTAACCGTACCTCTCCTTTTGCCTTCACCGGAAACCGTTTTGAATTCCGTGCCGCAGGTTCATCTGCTAACTGTGCCGCATCAATGATTGTTATCAATGCCGCTATGGCACACCAGTTGAATGAGTTCAAGACCCAGATAGATAAATTAGTAAACGGAGGGATGGAACAGGAAGAAGCTCTATACAAGGTATTAAAAGAAACCATTATCGCTTCACAAAACATCCGTTTTGAAGGTGACGGCTACTCGGAAGAATGGAAAGCAGAAGCCGCGCGACGCGGATTGACTAATATCTGCCATGTACCCGAAGCCATCCTGAAGTTCAACGATAAACAATCTCGTGCAGTACTGATAGGCGAAAAAATATTCAATGAAAATGAATTGTTCTGTCGTATAGAAGTGGAACTGGAAAAGTTTACTAAAAAGGTCCAGATTGAAAGCCGTGTACTAGGCGACCTGGCCATCAATCATATTGTTCCCACAGCTGTAATTTATCAGAACAGACTATTAGAAAATCTTCGTGGTCTAAAAGAGATATTCTCCACCGAAGAATATGAAAAACTGACCGAGGACCGGAAGAATTTGGTACGTGAAATTCAAAACCGCATACTTGCTATTAAAAAAGCCGTGCACAACATGACAGAAGCCCGAAAAGTAGCAAATCATTTGGGAAGCCAAGTAGAGAAAGCCTTCAGTTACGAGGAACAAGTGCGTCCATATTTGGAAGAAATCCGCGACCATATTGACCATTTGGAACTAGAAATAGACGATGAGATTTGGCCATTACCTAAATATCGTGAATTACTGTTCACCAAATAAAATTTCACAAAAAAAAGAAAGGATAGGAGATAAGAACCTATCCTTTTGTTATTTTTTGAAGATAAATTAATAATATATCTTTCTTTTTTCTTCTGATTACTTCGTCCTTTTATTTTTTCTTCTTATATTTGTGCTCTATAACACGGTTTTATAGCACGTTTATGGTTAGAAAAGAATTATCAGAAACTGAGATTGCTGAAAGTATACCAGACTTATGGCAACCTTTAACACAGGAACAAAGAGAGTTCTTGGCTCAGAACTTTACGATACAGAAGTATAAAAAGAATGAGACGATATACTGCGAAGGAGAAACTCCGATGCACCTTATGTGTCTTCTTAGTGGAAAAGTAAAAATCTACAAAGAAGGTGTGGGAGGACGTAGCCAGATTATCCGCGTATTAAAGACGAAAGAATATTTCGCATACCGAGCTTTTTTTGCCGAAGGGAACTTCGTGACAGCTGCTTCCGCTTTCGAGCCTTGCACTATCTGCCTTATTCCCATGCCGGCCATTATGAAACTGATAAAAGACAACTCTGAATTAGCTTTGTTCTTTATCCGCCAACTTTCTATAGATTTGGGAATTTCTGATGAAAGAACCGTAAATCTTACGCAAAAACATATTCGTGGACGATTGGCGGAATCTCTGTTATTTTTGAAAGATACTTATGGAGTAGAAGAAGATGAATCTACACTAAGCATTTACCTTTCACGAGAAGATTTGGCAAACTTATCAAATATGACTACTTCGAACGCAATCCGTACGCTTTCTAACTTTGCAACTGAAAAACTGATTACCATCGACGGTAGAAAAATTAAAATCATTGATGAAGAGAAACTAAAAAAAATCAGCAAAATAGGATAAAATCTAATATCAATTCATACTTCACACACACAGGCGTCCGTTTTTCCATAACAGACGCCTGTTTTTTCTCTACTTACAAAACCTTTTTCAGTACCAGCTGTTATTAAAGAAACTAAAACCAAGAAACTATGAGTAAAGGTAAATTATGGGGAATCATCCTCCTTATTTTATTTGTGCTGGGATTCGGTATCTGGCTTTATACCAGTTCTGACGTAAAAAAAGATGTAGACCAGGAAGGCATAGGTGTGTTAGACGACATGACTATACCTGCTGTGGACTAAATAATAATAAACACTAACTTAAACTTTACATTATGGCTAAAGAATCTGTGAATATCCTGAAGGATAAAATTGACATTGTGGACTTATTGGCTCAGCTGAATGCAGCTCTGTCCGAAGAATGGTTGGCTTTCTACCAATACTGGGTAGGTTCATTCGTAGTAGAAGGCGCTATGCGCGGTGATGTACAACGCGAGTTTCAAGAACATGCAGCCGAGGAATATAACCATGCAAAATTATTGGCCGACCGTATCATTGAATTGGAAGGTGTACCCGTACTTGACCCTAAACAATGGTTTGATTTAGCTCGCTGCAAATATGATGCGCCCGTAGATTTCGGTTCGGAAATCTTGTTGAAACAAAATGTAGAATCCGAACGTTGTGCCATCTACCGCTATCAGCAAATTGCTGAATTCACAAACGGAATTGACTTCACCACTTGTGATATTGCCAAACATATTATGGCAGAAGAAGAGGACCATGAACAAGATTTGCAAGATTACTTAAATGATATAGCCCGCATGAAGGCTTATATTCTAAAAAAATAATCCACATCTGCTTCTATTCTTGGGATATTCAGTAAATGTCTCTAAAAAATAAGATGGCATATGAAGATGATAGGGC
>ERZ859967.1276-NODE-1276-length-11944-cov-2.200185_pt1 | contig 11944 bp, 7 predicted proteins | sample MGYA00510115_ERZ859967 | MGnify/ENA primary metagenome ERZ859967 (study PRJEB30046, sample SAMN00715171) | human gut metagenome | study: EMG produced TPA metagenomics assembly of the A metagenome-wide association study of gut microbiota in type 2...
AGTTTGCGATATAATGCATAACGGGTAATTCCTAAATATTCGGCAGCACGGGAGATGTTTCCGTTGCTGATTCGGAGTGCTTTCTCAATGGCCTGTCGTTCTAGTTGTTCGAGATTCAGTACCACTTCTTCCTCTTTTTTCTGTTTGGACGTGGTGTGAAAAAGAAAGTTTTCAGGTTTCAGCATGGAGCCGTCTCCTAAAATTACGGCACGTTCTATCGTATGTTGAAGTTCCCTTACATTTCCGGGCCATGCATATTTTAGCAGTTTGTTTTTGGCTTCCCGGGTCAGTCCGTGTATTTCCTTTTTATATTTACGGGTATAACGGTCCAGAAAGTGATCTGCAAGCAAGATGATGTCATTGCCACGTTCACGGAGTGGAGGTATATGTATTTCAATCGTGTTGATACGATATAATAAGTCCTGACGGAAATTCCCGTCTTCCACCATCTGACGGATATCAGCATTAGTGGCGCAGATTAAACGGACGTCAATGGGAACGGTTTGCGTACTTCCCAAACGACTGATTTGCCTTTTTTCGATGGCAGTCAGTAATTTGGATTGCATAGGAAGTGATAGATTGCCAATTTCATCCAGAAATAAAGTCCCGCTGGTTGCTACTTCCATTCGTCCCGCTTTCGATTTCTTGGCATCGGTGAAAGCGCCTTTTTCGAAGCCGAACAGCTCACTTTCAAACAATTGTTCGGGGATACTTCCCAGGTCGATCGTGACAAAAGGTTTGCCGTATCGTGGAGAACAACGATATATTAGTCGGGCAATCACGTCCTTGCCTGTACCGTTTTCTCCGAGAATTAGTATATTGGCATCTGTATTACTTAATTTATTTATCGTGGTAAACACTTCCTGCATAACAGATGATTCTCCAATAATATCATTCTCCGAAGTATTCTGACCGCTAAGAACTTCCACTTGCTCTTTCAAAATGCTGACTTCCTGTTGTGACTGACGCAATCGCATTCCTGAAGTAAGCGTAGCCAGCAATTTATCCTTTTCCCAAGGCTTGGGAATAAAATCAGTAGCACCAGCTTTGATGGCCCGAACAGCTTTGTCTGTATCTGCATAGGCAGTCATGAAAATAACAATAGCCTGTGGGTCAATCTGCAATATCTGCTTTAGACTTTCAAATCCCTCTTGTCCGCTGATGGCATCCCGGCTGAAATTCATGTCTAATAAGATAAGATCGGGATGAAAAGTAGTCATGAAATACTCGATACGGTCAGGGGTAGTAGCTACTTTTATTTTTTCCGTATAAGGTTCTAGTAACAGGTTGAGAGCAAAGAGCACGTCCTCGTTATCATCTACTATAAGTATCTTTCCTAATTTGTTCACTTCTTCCATATCTTATAATCTATTAGATTCCGGGAGCAAAGATATAGATAAATCTCATGTGTTGTGTGTGCGATTGCGCACTAATTTTGTGCGTATATGCACACACAATCAACTGAATGGATATTGATAAATTGTTGAATGATAGTGATTTATGCAAATGGCACATCTTTTGAATGATGAATAACAAATAAAGCCAACGAATGAATCTGAAATTAATCTTCATATATCTCGGACTATTGTCGACAGAATTATTGATTGCTCAAAATCAAATTACAGAGTTATCATTGAAGCAAGTCATAGAAATGGCCCGTATGGAATCTCCCGATGCACAAACGGCACGTCACAGTTTCCGTTCTGCATATTGGAACTATAAATATTATCGTGCCAATTATCTACCGTCTTTAAGTTTGACATCCGATCCTAATCTGAACCGTGCCATTAATAAGATAACGATGGGAGACGGTTCGGTAAAGTTTGTCGAACAAAATTTATTGAATACGGATTTAACCTTGAATCTTTCACAGAATTTATCCTGGACTGGTGGTTCTTTCTTTCTTGAAACCTCTGCTCAACGTATGGATTTATTCAGCGAACATAAATACTCATGGCAGACTTCCCCTATTATGATAGGTTATCGCCAGTCTCTTTTTGGCTACAATAGCCTGAAATGGGATAGACGGATAGAACCTGTACGCTATCAGGAGGCAAAGAAAAGCTACGTAGAGACACTCGAACTCGTATCAGCCAATGCGATTCATAAATTTTTTGCCTTGGCCACTGCCCAAAGCGATTACGATATTGCTTCCTTTAATTATGCCAATGCCGATACACTTTACCGTTATGCACAAGGCCGTTATAATATAGGTACCATCACAGAAAATGAAATGCTACAACTGGAACTCAACCGTTTGACGGAAGAGACGAATCGCATGAATGCCCGTATTGAGATGGATAATTGTATGCAGGAACTCCGTTCCTATCTCGGTATTCACGAAGACCGGGAGCTGCGTGTTCTTGTCAGTCCCCAAGTTCCGGATTTCAGTGTGAACCTGAATGAAGCACTGGTTTTAGCTTACGAAAACAGTCCGGACATACAGACGATGGAAAGACGCAAACTGGAAAGTGAGAGTGCAGTTGCGAAAGCCCGTGCCAATGCTGGCCTGAAAGCAGATATCTATCTCCGTTTCGGATTGACGCAGACTGCTGACAAACTGCCCGAAGCTTATCGAAATTTGTTGGACCAGCAATACGTGAGCATCGGCATTTCTCTTCCTATCCTGGACTGGGGGCGTGGAAAAGGACAGGTACGAGTAGCCCGTTCCAATCGTGATTTGGTGTACACACAAGTAGAACAGAGCCGGACAGACTTTGAACTGAACGTCCGTAAACTCGTCAAACAATTCAATCTGCAAACGCAACGTGTCCGCATCGCTGCCCGTACAGATGAAACAGCCCAACGAAGAAGCGAAGTGGCACGCAAACTCTACTTATTAGGTAAATCTACTATTCTTGATTTGAATGCCTCCATTTCAGAGAAAGACAGTGCTCGCCGTAACTATATTTCGGCTTTATATAATTATTGGAGTTTATATTACACACTCCGTAGCATGACACTATATGATTTTGAGCGAAATACGATGCTGACAGAAGACTATCATCTGCTGATTGAATAGAGAACAACGAAAAGTCAGTAAAGAATAGAAATTGAATCATAGCTAGTAGAAACTTGTAAAACACCAGATAATTTCATGGATATAAAATTAGAAAAGAAACCGTGGTACATTCGTTACAGATACTATCTGATAGAAGGGATATTGTTTGTCGCCTTCCTGATTTATGTGATTACTTTGTCTTTAGGTCCCAGAAAACTGCGGATAGATGCCGAAGATATACAGATTGCAGAAGTAAAAGTGTCTAATTTCATGGAATATGTGGACGTGGAAGGGCTCATTCAGCCTATACTAACCATCAAGATCAATACCCGTGAAGCAGGAAGTGTGGAAAGAATTGTCGGTGAAGAGGGAAGTTTGCTTCAACAGGGAGACACTATTCTTTTTCTTTCCAATCCCGATTTGCTTCGTAGTATTGAAGACCAGCGCGACGAGTGGGAAAAGCAAATGATTACCTATCAGGAGCAGGAGATTGAAATGGAACAAAAAAGTCTGAACCTGAAACAGCAAGCCCTTACCAACAACTACGAATTGGAACGCCTGAAAAAAAGCATCGCTCTCGACCGCGAAGAATTCCAGATGGGCGTGAAGAGTAAGGCTCAATTGCAGGTAGCAGAAGATGAATACGGCTACAAACTGAAAAATGCAGCCCTGCAGCAAGAGAGTCTGCGGCATGATTCTGCCGTTACGATGATACGCAAGGAACTGATCCGTAACGACCGGGAGCGGGAACGGAAGAAGTATGAACGTACTTGCGAACGGTTGAATAGTTTGGTGATTACAGCTCCCTTGAAAGGCCAGCTTAGTTTTGTAAAGGTCACTCCGGGGCAACAGGTTTCCTCTGGTGAAAGTATTGCTGAAATAAAAGTATTAGACCAATACAAAATCCACACTTCACTTAGTGAATATTACATTGACAGGATCACCACCGGATTACCGGCTACAGTGAATTATCAGGGAAACAAATATCCGCTGAAAATAACAAAAGTGGTTCCCGAAGTGAAAGACCGTATGTTTGATGTCGATCTTGTCTTTACAGGAGATATGCCCGATAATGTACGAGTTGGCAAGAGCTTCCGTGTGCAGATTGAATTGGGACAGCCGGAGCAAGCACTCATTATTCCGCGAGGCAACTTCTACCAGTCTACAGGCGGACAATGGATTTACAAAGTAAATACATCAAAGACAAAAGCAGTCCGTGTGCCATTGAGTATTGGTCGCCAAAATCCGCAGCAATATGAAATAGTAGAAGGTTTACAGTCGGGAGATTGGGTAATTACAACCGGATATGATACCTTTGGGGATGCAGAAGAGTTGATTTTGAAATAAACACATATAATTTATGACTTTACATTATATAAAAGTAGCATTTAGAAACTTGTGGAAGTACAAGGCGCAGAATATAATCTCTGTCATCGGATTGGCAGTAGGACTACTGTGTTTCAGCGTATGTATGTATTGCAGCCGTTTTGTAGAATCCACCAATCATTGTTTTGATAATTATTCCCGCATAGCAGAACTAAATTTTTATAATGAACAGACTGGGGATTATTTTTCCGGTACACAAGTAGCGTTATCCGAAGAACTTCGTACTTGGGCTATGGGCGAAGTGGAAGCGATTCTTAGTATACCGCTGGACTATTCATTCCTAGAGAATAAAGAGAAACTAGAAATGGTGGAACGTTTCAGGCAGCATGCCGGTGTGAAAGATATTTTGTTATCTGACATATCCTATACTCACGGAGTATCCGGAAACTTATTAATGACGGAGAAGGGAAATGATAACTCTTGGATTGATATCAATGTAATGTGTGTACCATTGAATTTCTTCACCTTCATGAACATTCCGATGACGGAGGGTAGGACGATCCGGACAAAAAAGGATCTCGTAATGGATGAAGTTTGGCAGAAAAGACAAAAGAGAGATATCATCGGAATGAACTTCTACGACTGGACCAGTGATTTTACCGTCTGTGGAGTATGCGCCCCCTTTCAGACAGATGTACATAATCATAATGGCGGATTTGCTTTCACGCTTTATGATTCTTCCGAATACGTAGGGCACTGCTATGTGAAATGTTATCCCGAACAGCAAAAAGAAGTAATTAAATGGATTGAGACTATCCGTCGTGAAGTGCTGCCGGAGAATATTCCCTCCCAAGTACGTACATTTCAGGATGATTTGTACGAAGTGCAGGCACTGGAATATATCCTGAAAGACATCACAAAAACGAATAAAAATATAATTCTAAAACAATACAGTTATGATTAAGACCATTAACTTACAGAAGATTTTCAAAACGGAAGAAGTAGAAACTTGGGCGTTGAATAACGTCAGTATCGAAGTGAAACAAGGTGAATTTGTAGCCATCATGGGGCCCTCCGGCTGTGGTAAGTCAACATTGCTCAACATTTTGGGGCTGCTCGATAACCCGACAGGAGGGGAGTATTACCTGAATGGAACGGAAGTCTCCCGGTATACCGAATCGCAACGTACCAGTCTTCGCAAAGGTGTGATAGGGTTTGTGTTTCAGAGCTTTAATCTGATAGACGAGTTGAATGTATACGAAAACATAGAACTGCCTTTGCTTTATATGGGAATTTCTGCTTCCGAACGGAAAAAGAGGGTAGAGGCAGCTATGGGGAGAATGGCTATCACCCATCGTAGCAAGCATTTTCCGCAACAACTCTCCGGTGGTCAGCAGCAACGCGTCGCTATTGCCCGTGCCGTCGTGGCAAACCCTAAACTGATTCTGGCTGATGAACCGACCGGTAACCTGGACTCCAAAAACGGTAAAGAAGTGATGGGATTGTTGAGCGAACTGAATAATGAGGGAACCACCATCGTCATGGTGACCCACTCACAACATGATGCCGGTTATGCCGACCGCATTATAAATCTGTTTGACGGACAGGTGGTGACTGAAGTTAGTATGTAAACATAAGTTGTCGATAAAGAATATATCATGATAAAACACTATCTGAAAGTAGCCTTTCGCAATCTGATGAAATACAAGACACAAAGCCTTGTCAGTATCATTGGACTGGCAGTCGGCTTCACTTGTTTCGCACTATCTGCTTTATGGATACGTTATGAAATGACTTATGATAACTTCCATAAAGGATCCGACCGCATTTATATGGTACGTGCGCATTACGCCAATGAGCCCGGTACAAGTAAATTTACTCCATATCCTTTAATGGAATATTTGCAAGATAAAATGCCGGAGATAGAAGCTGCAACCGCTTTTACCCCGCATCATGTAAAATTCCGTTTGGAGGAAACAGAACAGGAGGTCGGAATGATTGATGCAGATTCTGTTTTCATGAACTTTTTTGATATACAATTATTGAAAGGTACTGTCAACTTCCTGAAAAGCGATGGTCAGGAAGTGGCTATCACCAAAGAATTTGCAAAGCGGCTCTTCAGCAAAGAAGAGGATGCATTGGGGAAAGAAGTGGAAGTAGGCAGACGCGTATGTAAAATAGGAGCAATCGTGAGCGGATGGTCGAACCATTCCAATATTCCATATAATATACTGGCTCCGGCAAGACATTCTCCTCGGTGGGGAAGTTCGAATGAGCAGCTATTTATTCGTGTACGCGAAAGAACAGATATAGACGCATTCCGAACAAAAATGAGCACCGTTCGCATCAACGATATTGAGAAAGAGAGCGAACTTTCCGATCTGTTGATTACCCGGATGTCAGCTTTGCGCTATTCGGATTATGTAGATAAAGCAGATGTTGTTATCTCTTTCAGTTATATATTCTATTTCTCTTTGGCAGGCGGACTGGTGATTATTTGTTCGTTATTCAATTATTTGACGCTTTTTATCAGTCGCCTTTGTATGCGCAACCGTGAAATGGCACTTCGTAAGGTGAATGGGGCAAGCAATAAAGCCTTGTCTGTACAGTTTGCCATTGAGTTATTGCTGCTTTTATGTATTGCTCTGTTCAGCGGATTGCTGCTGGTGGAGATGAGTATGTCCCGGTTCCTGAACTTTACGCAGATAGAGCCCAACTCATATTATGGAGAAATCTTGGTATATCTTCTGGCAGTAATTATCCTGTCGTTTCTGTTTACACTGATGCCATTGTCCTATTTTCGTCGTCGAACATTGCAGGAAACGATCAAAGGAAATGTTGCTACTGCCCGTCCGTACTTATTCCGCAGAATAGGTATTATCGTACAGTTGATGGTTAGCCTTAGCTTTATCTTCTGCACGGTTGTCATCATGAAACAACTACATTTCCTGAAAAATACGGATTTAGGTATGGAGCGTCATAATGTAGCTAATGTGGCATTGTGGAATGGAGACATTCATCAATGGGCAGAGAAAATAAAAGCTCTCCCTATGGTAACAGAAACTTTACCTCCTGCGTACTTTCCAATTATTCCAACCGGTCCGATGATGTATGCAGAAATAACAAATTGGGATGGGCTGCCCAAGGTGACAGAAAAAACACTACTTGTTGGCATAATGCCGGCAAAGGAGGAATTCTTTAAGTTTTATGATTTGAAATTACTGGAAGGTGAATTTATATCTGAAAAGAGCCAGCAGAATGAAGTTGTGGTTGATGAAAGTACGTGCCTGAAATTCGGATGGAAACATGCTCTAGGAAAGACTTTCGGCAATAACACCAACAGTCGTCAGGACATTACATACAAAGTTGTCGGAGTGGTGAAAAACTTTAGTTATCGTTCTCCGACAAGCAAGCCGGGACTTATTGCCTTTCAACGCCCCGAAGCACAAGAATATCTCCTGAATCGTGCCGGTATCCTTTTTAAATTCAAAGAGGGGACTTGGAACGAATGTCGTGAAGCTATAGAAAAACTCCACAAAGAAGAATTCCCCAATGCTTACTTACGGTTGTTTAGCGAGGAGGAGGAATATGGTAAATATCTTCGTTCCGAAGATGCACTGATGAAGCTATTGAGCTTCGTGTCATTGGTCTGTGTACTCATTTCCGTATTCGGAATCTTTTCATTGGTCACTCTATCGTGTGAGCAACGTCAAAAGGAGATTGCCATACGTAAAGTAAACGGGGCGCAAATTCGTCATATTTTGCAGATGTTCTTCCGTGAATACCTGCTGTTGCTGGTTATTGCTGCTGTTATAGCCTTCCCAATGGGATATGTGGTTATGAGGCAGTGGCTTGAAACGTATGTGAGACAAACTGCGATTAACGGTTGGGTATATGTAGGGATTTTCGTTGTTGTGGCAGTTATTATTTTACTCTGCATCATCTGGCGCATATGGAAAGCCGCCCGACAGAATCCTGCGGAAGTTATCAAAAATGAATAATAAAATAACAATATCATGATAAAACACTATCTGAAAGTAGCCTTTCGTAATCTGATAAAGTATAAAACACAAAGTCTTGTTAGTATTATCGGATTAGCAGTCGGCTTTACCTGTTTTGCGCTGTCGGTATTATGGATACGTTATGAAATGACGTATGATAATTTTCATGAGGGAGCCGATCGCATTTATCTGGCAGGCAGTAGCTTTCGTCTTTATGGAGACGGATTTACCTATAATTCATCTAGTTTTCTAGCTGATTATTTGGCAAAGAATTGTCCGGAGATAGAGAAAGTATGTCGTATCTTTTATGACTGGAATGAAAAAAAGATTAAGAATGAGGATGTTGAGTTTGTGGTACGACGTATAGAGGTAGATTCAAATTTCATTTCAATGTTCAATATTAAAGTATTGGATGGAGATAACCATCTACAGCTAAAAAAGGATGAAATTGCTATAACAGAAAATACGGCAAAGCGAATATTTGGGAAAGAATCTCCGATAGGTAAACACTTGATTTTAGAGGAAAGTAACGAAGAAAAAATAATCGTTGCAGTTGTAAAGTCATGGGAAGGACACTCTTTGTTTTCATTTGATATATTATTGCCATTTCATGATACAAACCCCAATTGGGGGAACCAACGATGCCAAACGCTTTTTCGTATTTATCCCAACTGTGATATAGAAGCATTGAAACAGAGGTTGTCAGAATATGAAGTACAACAAGATGGTCATAAATATCCAAATTCTACGCTTATTGCTCCATTATCCACATTGCGGAGTAGTCATCCGAGGGAAGATGTGAATGTGAAGTTGAATCATATTTGTCTTTTTGCATGTATTAGCGGTTTGGTTATAATTTGTGGAATATGTAATTATTTAACAATGTTGATAACTCGTATCCGGATGCGTAAACGTGAGTTAGCGTTGAGGAAAGTCAATGGTTCATCAAATGGTGGGTTACTCACTTTACTTCTTACAGAACTTGTCTTATTACTAATTTTATCTTCAGGAATAGGGTTGGTATTGATAGAACTCATCCTGCCGACTTTTAAACGTTTGTCACAAATCAATGAGGGTGCTTCATTTTTTTATATCGAAATATTTGTTTATATACTATCATTGATTGCTGTAACAGTTGGTTTTGCATCTCTGCTTATAAGATATATTAGTAGGCGAACTCTACTTAGTAATATAAACAAGAAATCCAATCTTCATCTCTCCGGCTGGTTTTATAAGAGTAGCATTTTATTTCAGCTGTTTATCGGTATAGGCTTTGTTTTTTGTACTCTGGTAATGATGATGCAACTTCATTTCTTACTAAATACTAGAGAACTTGGAATAGAACGGCATAATGTAGGAGCAGTTGTTTATTGCTCTGAAAATATCCCTTTCAAAGAAATTGTAAGTCAGATACCAGAGGTATCAGAATGTTTGAATGGTTTTCATACACCTATTCCTAAGATGTTTTATTCAATATATAGGGTAAAGGAATGGGATGGAAAGGTCGCTGATAGTGAACAATATATTGAATTGGAAGATGAAACGATTAATCAGGACTATGCCGATTTCTTTGGAGTAGAGGTGTTGAATGGAAGTATGCTGGATGAAAAGGATGGAAAAGATATGGTTGTTATAAATGAAGCTGCTATGAAAGCTTTCGGATGGACACAACCGATTGGAAAGAAAATGGGAAAATTAGGAAAGCAATGTATAGTGAAAGGTGTTATTAAAAATATTTCATATAATGCTCCAATACATCCGGTAGCTCCTGCTATGTTTCATTTACCAGATAGTAGAGACAGAGGAGGTATTATATTCAAAGTGAAAGAGGGAACTTGGAATATTGTTTCTGAAAAGATAAAAGCGGAAGTGAATAAAGTTAATCCAAATGCAGAATTGATGTTGTCTAATATTGAAGAAGTTTACGACGCTTACATGAAATCAGAGAGAACATTGTGCAAACTGTTGAGTGTGGTTTCTGCTATTTGTATATTAATTGCGGTATTTGGTATATTCTCGTTAGTGACTTTATCCTGTCAGCAACGTCGTAAAGAAATAGCTATACGCAAGGTAAATGGAGCCAATATAGGAATAATCTTGAATCTATTCTTTAAAGAATATTTATTTTTACTTGTACTTTCATCGTTCTTTGCTTTTCCGCTAGGATATGCTATGATGAAGCATTGGCTTGAAAATTATATAAAGCAAACACCGATGGAATGGTGGTTATATGCAGTTATATTTATAGGAATGGGCCTTGTCATTTTCTTAAGCATCATCTGGCGCGTGTGGAAAGCCGCCCGGCAAAATCCAGCAGAAGTACTCAAGAGTGAATAAGATAAAATAAAAGTCCGGCACATTGATTTGTGTCAGACTTTTATTTTATTCACCCGATAAGAGTGATATATTTCTCGTAGATTATAAAAGATCCAATGCTTTAAATGCCTTAACTAGCTTTTCTACAGCACGGTCTATTTGGTCTTTTGTATGAGTAGCCATTAATGCTACGCGCACCAAAGTATCTTGCGGTGCACATGCCGGCGGAATAACCGGATTGATGAATACGCCTTCATCAAAAGCTAATTTGGTAACCATAAACGTTTTTTCCGTGTCACGTACGTAAAGAGGGATGATAGGTGATTCTGTTGCACCGATTTCAAAGCCAGCTTCACGGAAACGTTTCAATGCATAGTTGGTAGCTTCCCACAATGCTTCAAGTCTTTCCGGTTCATTTTGGATGATGTGGAGAGCTTCGAGAGCAGATGCAGTAGCAGCCGGAGTATTGGATGCACTAAATATATATGTGCGAGCATTGTGACGCAACCAGTTGATGATAGAAGAGTCAGCAGCGATAAAACCACCGATAGAAGCGAAAGACTTACTGAAAGTTCCCATGATCAAATCAACATCGTTCGTAACGCCGAAGTGATTACAAGTACCGCGGCCATGATCACCGAATACACCGATACCATGAGCCTCGTCAACCATTACACTTGCGTTATATTTCTTTGCGAGAGCTACGATTTCCGGTAATTTAGCGACATCACCTTCCATGCTGAAGACACCGTCGATAACGATAAGTTTCACCTTGTCTGGCTCGCATTTCTGGAGTTGTTTCTCCAAGGAGTCCATATCGTTATGCTTGAATTTCAATTTCGTGGAGAAAGAAAGACGATGTCCTTCGATAATGGATGCATGATCCAACTCATCCCAAAGGATATAGTCCTCACGTCCGGTGATACAGGATACAACACCTAGATTAACTTGGAAACCTGTAGAGTATACGATGGCGTCTTCTTTACCAACAAATTCTGCTAAACGTTTTTCCAACTGGAGGTGTAAGTCCAACGTTCCGTTTAAGAAACGTGAGCCGGCACAACCTGTACCATACTTTTTAATGGCCTCGATCGCTGCTTCTTTTACTTTAGGATGATTGGTTAATCCTAAGTACGCATTAGAACCAAACATCAAGACTTTCTTCCCGCTGATTAGAACTTCCGTGTCCTGATCGCTCTGGATTTCCCTGAAGTAAGGATAGATTCCCATTGCCATGGCTCTTTGAGGAGCGTCGTACTTTGCTAGTTTCTCTTGTAAAAGTTTCATATTATTATAAAAG
>ERZ859967.1278-NODE-1278-length-11920-cov-2.227729_pt1 | contig 11920 bp, 9 predicted proteins | sample MGYA00510115_ERZ859967 | MGnify/ENA primary metagenome ERZ859967 (study PRJEB30046, sample SAMN00715171) | human gut metagenome | study: EMG produced TPA metagenomics assembly of the A metagenome-wide association study of gut microbiota in type 2...
TATGTAAAGAAGTGACAATTCTCTGGAGTGTTCCAATGCCGGACTTGAAAGAGAAATTCGCTTGTACAAATATTAGACTAGAAATTTTAATAGATCAATAATTATGACAGGAGAAGTAAGACCTATCGCTATGGGCGTAGGTAAAATTAAATTTGGAACAGTCGGAGACGGTGTTCCAGGAGCGGACCTCAAAGATTTTCCTCTTCCGACAAAAGGAAGTGTAGTATTCAACTTTGCGGATCCTAAAGAAGTAAAAGTCGAAACGGAAGGAAGCGATGAACCTTTGTATGTTGAATTTGTAAAAGATACAACAGATTACATCGAGCTCTCTATTCCTACTCCTTCTAACGAAGTACTTAAAGAGTTAGCAGGTGGTGAGATTGATACAGCTGACGGAAGAAACATCTGGAAGAAACCAATCAACGTTCCTTCTATCTCAAAGACATTCCAGTGTGAAACATTACCCAAAAACGGTAAAAAGGTAGTTTATACCGTAGTTAATGGTAAGATTACTTCTAAGATCTCACAAGCTCCCGGTTCCGAGCAAGCGGAGTTGTTACTTGTACGTGTATATATGCAGGCAGCTATTACAGCTTCCGGAGAAAAAAAGGCTGCTTTTATGCGTGAAGTTATAAGCGTGTCTGAAAGCGGAGAAGCCCCGGCAAATCCAGCAAATCCCGAAGGCGAAGAAGTAGTAGAGTAAAAATGGTTTCCTGTGTAGCTTAGTTGGTTAAAGCACTACATTAGTAGAGACCGGTGGTTCGAATCCACTCACAGGAACAAACTATTTGAAGGATGGAGCCGAAAGTATTAAAGGTTAGTCGCGAATAACTGGACATATTGTCAGGAAGTACAACTGACTAGGCTCCTTGATGAAATTTATGAGTATAAAAAACTTATTCCAACAAGAATCTGATTCTGTTACAGAACAACCTGTAAGAATCCCATTTGATTTCTCTAACCGAGATTCTATTCCTAATGGAAAGGACCCAGGTAATAGTATTGTAATAAAACCAATTACCGTCCGGACATGGTTTAGAATTCGTCCGCTTCTTCTTGAAATTGAAAAAGAAGATATTGATAGGATGATTGTAAAAAAGGGAGAGCTGCCAGAAGATTTTCCCAAAATTATGGATAAGTACGGAGAACTGCTTCTTGATATCGTATGCTTAGGTATTCATAATAAGCCAAGTGATCCGCCAAAATGGTTTAAACAAGCTCTTGCAGACAATTCCACATGGGAAGATATACGCATATTATTCAATGCAATTATATATCGAATAGGATATCACCCTTTTTGTACCTCTATCACGATGCTTCGGAACGTGAGCCCATTGCGAGAGACGGAGATAATAGCCGCTCGGAAAAATCTACAAAGCTGGAAGGATACAACCAAAGTAGATTCTTAGTTATTGTAAAAGAAGCTCTAGGATTGACTTTTAATGAGACGCTGGATAGTAGCTATGGATTAATAGAGATATTACTTCAGGAGTACTCCTTTGTAATGAGGGAGCGAAATAAAACGACAGATGAGGACGGAGAAGTCGAAGGACGAGACTATGAATGGATAGAACTACCAAGTTTTGATAATCCAAACGAAAAGATCCGGATGAAAAGATATTATGATATTAACGGGAAGGTCAAAAGATAAAGTAATTTGCCATTGTGTTTATATATTAGGTTAACTGTTTTTTTATTAAATTGATTTAGAGTTGTTTTTGGTCCCTTGTGTCTGTGAAGATACAGGGGATTATTTTTTCATTTCTTGAAGCATCTGATTGAGAGAAGCATTATCCTGCTGTAGATTTTTAATCAATCTTTTCTGATAAGAGAGCATCCCTTCAATTCTTCCTTCACTCTTCCCTTTCTCGTAGGCAGCTTTAATCTCTTCTTCCGTATAGCTACTTTTATTCGCTATGGATACGTTTTCATTTTCCTTGGTCATGGCGCTAATGAATAGTGATTTATATATTATAGAAAAAGGCTATCTCTCCCCTTTTATTCCGACCAAGGAACATAATCTTTACACAACATGTTGGGACTATGTAGCAAAGGGAATTGATAGCCTTATATTGTAATTCTAGGCTTATCAACTCCCCAAAGCATTTATAAAAACTGTTCCTTGGTCTTAGAACACTGCAAAGATGCTTATTCTTCTCGAAATAGCCAAATTTTAGCTTCTCTTTATATTTTAAGAATAAATGCTATGGGTATTCAAAATAAAGACGGAGCGTTGTATTTCGCTACAGGAATAGATAACTCGGGGTTATATTCAGGACGTCAGGAGGCAATGGGGATCATCAAGGCGATGGCCGGTGAGATCACTTCTTTTGATGTTTTCGGAGGGATTGGTATTAGTGCGGGCATTGCATTTGCCCAGGCCGCCAAAGGTGCATACGACTTTGAAAAGCAGTTCCAGCAAAGTATGAAAGAAGTTGCTACCCTTTCAAGCGGAATAAAGGGCAGTCTAACCGATTATATGAATCAAGTCGTAGAACTGACCCGCGAGGTTCCAGTACTTGCGAATGATGCGGATAAAGCATTGTATCAGATTGTATCTGCCGGCCATGATGGTGCGGATGGTATGAAGGTTCTGGAAGTATCGGCTAAAGCTGCTATCGGTGGAGTTACCGATACGGCTACGGCAGCAGACGGTATCACTACCCTATTGAATGCCTATAAGCTTGATGTTTCAGAAGCTGAGAAAATATCAGATCAACTATTTACTACCGTCCGGCTGGGTAAGACCTCATTTGGAGAGTTAGGCAAAAGTATTGCGCAAGTTGCGCCTGTTGCTGCCGCCTATGGTGTGGAAGTAGATCAGGTCTTAGCCGCTGTTGCTACCCTAACCAAACAAGGTACGCCTACAGCGCAAGCAATGACTCAAATACGTGCTTCCATTATTGCAGTATCCAAGGTGCTTGGTGATGGCGCATTTGATAACAGGACCTATCAAGAGGCGCTAGCAGAAGTTGCTAGACAGGCAGGAGGCTCGGAAGCAGAACTTCGTAGATTAGTTCCAGAAATCGAGGCGGTCAATGCAGTTCTTGGATTGACAGGAATTAACGTCAAAGAGGCTGCCGGACATTTGGAAGAAATGCAAAATGCCACAGGCGCAGCAGAAGCAGCTTTTAAAGAAATGGCTTCTTCTGCTGATAATCAAATGAAGCTACTGGGGAATAACATAACGGCCACCCTTCGCCCGTTAGGACAGGAAATCTTAAAAGAAATATCTGCCGCAGCACAATCTATGAACGAAGCCTTTAAAGATGGCAGTGTTCAAGAGGCATTGAAAGATATAGGTGCCTTAATAGTCGTCGTTACGACTGCCCTTGCAGGATACAAAGGAAGTATTCTTGCTGTAAGTACTGCCAAACAAGTATATGCAACGGTAACAGCAATTGTAAATCGACAGCGTGCTATTGAGGCGGCCAACCTTGTATTAACCAAAGGTATGTATGCCATTGAGGCTACCATGATTGCTAAAAGTACATCTGCCCGTATTTTATTAACAGGAGCAATAAAAGCTCAAACCATTGCACAGTTGAAAAATGTTGCAGCTATGCTAACTAATCCTTATGTATTAGCAGCTGCTGCATTCGCAGGACTTGGATATGCCATTTACAGATGCGCAACTGCGGAAAACGTCTCAGAGAAGGCTATGAGAAAACATAATGCTGCTATGGAAGCACAAAAGAAACATTTTGATGACTTGAAAAATAAAGCAGAAAGCCTTGTCAATGTTATTAAAGATGAAGCAGCTAGCCAATTTGATAAATTAGATGCATATAAACAACTTCAAGCTATAATGCCCAATGTTTTGAAAAACATTGATTTAGAAAAGCTCAAAACAATGGAACTCAACGATATCCTAAAATTATTCAACAAGGATAAAAATGAGCAATATATCATGGGAGTAAAAGTTAGAGCTGTAATGAAACAAGAGGAACTTGATGCAGCTACAACTGAATGGCAAAAAGCAATAAATGAAGCTGAAGAAAACCAAAAGAATGGTATCGAAGATTCTGGATTAAGTATTAGAATTGGTCGATTAGCTAAAAAAAAGAATGAAGCAGCAGAGTCTGCCCGTCTTGCCAAAGAAGAAGTAGACAAAATAAATGAAATTCAAAGAAAAGCAAAAGAAGAACAAAAGAAAGAAGAAGAGAAAGCCAAAATTCAGAATAAGGCTTTTTGGACGAAGCAGAAAGACGATGCTACAAAAGCACTAGATTCAATCGCTTCGGCACAAAAAAAATTGATGGATGCTGGAAATTTCAAAGGGATTGATGCTACTGTCATTACTGCTTACAAAGAAAATATCAAAAAACTAAAAGAAGCAGAGAAAGAATTAAAAGTTTATGATTCATTTTCCAAGCAAGATGATAAGGCACAAAAATTACGTGAAGAACAAGAAAAATATAAACTCCTGTTAGAGAAACAAAAGTTTGAACAGGAACGAATAAAAGAAGATTCAGCAAATGAACTCGAACAACTTGAAATAAACAAACTCAAAGAGAGTAGTGAAAAAGTCCTCAGACAAAGGGAGCTTAATCACAAACTAGAATTGCAGGCTATCGAGCGTGAAGCAGAAGACAAGAAACTAAAAGTGATTGAAGATGCTCGCTCTGCTTTTGAAGCTAATCCGGAAAACAAGAAGAAGACTTTTAATACAAGCGCTTTCATCAATTCTGAGTCAACGAAGAAACTGTTTGCCATGTTCGACAACGTTGCAAAGGAAGCCGCTGCGACTGCTGATACAAAGTACAATCGTGGAGATGATCTATCTGATTTGTTGAATCAGTATCAGGACTATACAGATCAACGGCTTGCGATTGAACGAAAGTTCAACGAAGATATTGCTACTCTTCAAGAACAGCGCAAACAGGCAGAAAAGGACGGAAATACAGAACAGGTAGAACAGATTGATCGTTCCATCACCCAAGCTACGAAAGATAAGGGTATGGAACTTATGAATATGGACTATAATAAGCTGAAAGAATCTCCGGAATACGTTCGTGCCTTTGAGAATTTGAAAGAAACATCTTCTGAAACTCTTAATTCTCTTCTTTCTCAACTAGAGAATGCAAAAGGGACAGCAGCTAAGGTATTATCTCCGGACCAACTTCGTGAATATACCAGCACTATTCAATCAATCATGGATGAACTGGATTCACGTAATCCGTTTCAATCATTATCTGACAAGAAGAAGGAACTGCCAGAAGCGGAGGAAGAACTAGCTAAAGCGCAAATTGAGTTAGAGAATGCCCGGACCCAGGCGGAAGCAGTGAAAGCCGGTGCTATGATTGAGAACGGTGTCAAGTCTTCTAAGTATAATCCCAAGACCGGAAAGATCGATTCAACTAAAGCATATCTAACCGAGGCGCAGGCGTTGGATAAGGTGAAGGAGAAAACGGATAACTACAATGAAGCAAAAGACAAAACGACGAAAGCCAGTGCAAAGGTACAAGCAGCTGAAAGAAAGGTAGCAAGTGTTATCGGAGAACTCGGCGACTCATTAAAAGATCTAGGATCGGCTATTGGCGGACAAGCTGGCGAAATCATTAGTATCATTGGCAATATTGGTACATTCGCCATGACGGCGATGAATGGCGTAGAAACGGCATCCACAACAGCATCAACTGCAATCAAAGCGGTTGAAAAAGCATCTGTCATTCTCGCTATCATTGGTGCAGCTATGCAGATAGCAATGAAGATCTTCGACCTATTCGGCAAAGACGATACAACAGAGAAGTATGAGAAAGCTAAAGAAGCTTATGAATCCTATATCAACATTCTTGATAGAGTGATAGAGAAACAACTGAAATTAGCTGAAACTCTTACCGGAGACAATGCGAATGCTGCTTATAATAAAGCTATTGAACTGATAAGACTACAGAATGAGAATGCACGTGTTTTAGGTAAACAATACTTGAACTCTGGTGCATCCGGCAAGTCACATTCAAAGGGATATACTGAAGTGGAAGATATGTCCATGGAGGGGTGGAAGCAAGCGGCAGATACGCTAGGTATGAGCGTCGATGAATTTAAAGACAAAATGGGCGGACGCATGGCCGGTCTGTTTGATTTGACAGATGAACAACTTGCAAAACTTCAAGAAAATGCTGGGATCTTCTGGTCACAACTTGACTCTGACACTCAAAAATTCGCGGATCAGATAGTGGATGGTGTTACCCAGGTTGCAGAGGTTGTCGAGCAGAAGATCACCGATGCTACTCTCATTGATATAGACGGACTTCGTTCAGACTTTCAGGATCTGCTTACAGATATGGATGCCGATAGTGCTGATTTCGCGGATAACTTTGAAGAATACATGAGAAATGCTATTCTAAACTCAATGCTCAAAGAGGATTATATGAGCCGACTAACAGCTTGGAGAGAGAAGTTTTACAAAGCTATGGATGATGGAGTAACCGAAGAAGAATATAATGCTTTAAAAGCGGAAGGTCAGCAGATTTCTGATGACATGAAAGCCAAACGAGATGCGTTGGCTGAAATGTATGGCTGGAACAAAGATGACGATGAGCGTGAAGCATCAAAGAAAGGTTTTGCCTCCATGTCGCAGGACTCTGCAGATAAACTGGATGGTGCATTTGCTGTTATGACTTCTCACACATATTCAATAAACGAAGGAGTCAAGCAAATACAATTGAGTACAGATAAGATCATTGAGAAGCTTGTATACCTATCCAGCATGGACAAGAATATAGGTGAAATGATGAAACATAGCGATCTTGTCATTACTTACCTGTCAGACATAAGTAGTCATACGGCACGCCTTGAAGCTATTGAAAAGGCTATAGAATCTATCAGAATGGGGATTGACACATTGAACACTAAAGGCATAACATTGAAGCGATGATAGGACAATTTTACTTAGACGGAATAGATGCATATACCAGTTTAGGGATATGCGTTACAAAGGGAAGCTACAATAATCTTGTAGCCTTCCCTGCTATCAAAGAACCGGAAAAAAACGACTGGCCGGAAGAGGATGGACAAGAATTTGACCTTTCTAATATTGCCCTAAATACAAGTGATATAAGCATTGAATTTGCGTATATGGGCAGTATGGGTATTGGCGGACTAATTGATAAGCTCTCGGACCTGAGTTATCATGAATTTCGTTTTCCACTTATTGACAGAACATATACTCTACGTTTGTCTTCTCAAAACAGTTATGTTATCAATGCGGGTCTTGAAATTTCTAAGTTCACTCTTACAAATGACTTTCCCCGTGAAGCCAACGATGAGTATCAAGAACCTATTAACGATAGTGACCTCCCATTTCCAAAGGGCTATGAGCTTGACGGTAAAGATCTAACCGACTATGGTGTAGTAGTATTGAAAGGCAGTACAGCAGAGATACTGAAAACTCCTGCGGTAAAGAAGAATCTGCTGCAAAATTTCAAGTACCAGGACGGAGCCATCTACGACGGGAATGCCGTAAAGTTTCAAACTAAAGATGTAGCTATAAAATGCGCAATGCGAGCTAAGACGATCGAAACATTCTGGCGCAATCGTGATGCTCTACTTCATGACTTGACAAAGCTATATTTAAAGACAGATGATGAAGGATATGAGTATTCCGATGCGGAACGTATATTTTATTGTGATGAGTGGAGTGAAAGCTATCCCTGCTATTATAAGAGCTGTCAGACAAACAGTTTTACTCTGAATAACGGTGTATGGTGGGAATTTACCTTGAAGCTCGTATTTACTAGCTTCCGGATTGGAGAAACAGACTTCCTGCTTGCATCCGAAGCGGGTGAGTTTATTATAACAGAGGACGGAGAATTTTATATTGACTTAAATTGAAGAAGCCATGCCATTAAAAAAGAAAAGAATATCAGAGTTGAACGAAGCCAGCGACATGAAAGGCTTCTACACCATCGGTTACCGAATTGTTAGCGGTGTTAAGACCAGCCTTAAATTCGGGCTAGAGAAGATTCAGACAGCCTTAGATAATATGCTCAAAGCTACGAGCGATGCCAAAACCGCTACTACCGATATGCGGCAATTAGAGGCTACCGTTGAAGGGAATGAATCAACTCGTGAAACTGCTGAGTCTCGTCGTAACGCTTCCGAGCAATCAAGGCAGACAGCTGAAACGGAACGTTCAAGAGAAGAACAAGCCCGTGAAGCTGCTGAATCAGTGCGCATCACTAATGAGAATGCACGTAAGAGCGCCGAAACTGGACGTTCCTCTGCTGAAAGTAATCGTGTAACCGCAGAAGGTAAGCGAGTAACAGCGGAAGGCACTCGCGGATCAAATGAAACGAAGCGTGTAAATGCCGAGACTGCCCGTGTTGAAGCTGAGTCTAAACGCAAAGCTGAGTATGCCGGCATCGTGCAGGAAATGACATCTGCCACAGAAGAAGCTACCGGGCAGATTACTCTTGTCAAGCAATTAACAGATGATGCAAATGCAGCTAAAAGTGCGTCTGTTGAACAGACAGCTCTAGCGAAGAAAGCTACAGACGCGGCTAATACTGCGGCTGGTAGTGTCAATGCTGCAAAAGAAGCTGCTACTACTGCAGCGGCAGGTGCCAATGCTGCTAAAACAGCTTCAGAAGCCCAAACTGCTCTTGCAAAGAAGGCCACTGACGATGCAAATGCAGCTAAAAGTGCATCTGTAACACAGACAGGTTTAGCAAAGAAAGCTACTGATGATGCAAATGCTGCTGCACTGGCTGCTAACAATGCTGTTTCGGGTGTTGACGCTAAAGTGCAGGCAGCGATTGATAAGTTAGTCGCTGGAGCTCCGGACGCTCTTGATACATTGATTGAGTTAGCGAACGCACTTAATAATGATCCGAACTTTGCTGCTACCATGGCAACAGAGTTAGGGAAGAAGCTCAACGTTTCCGATATTGTCAATAACCTGACAAGTGGTGGAACTGGAAAGGTTCTTTCTGCCGAACAAGGGAAGGTTTTGAAAGCAGCTTTGGATACACATAACCATGCAGGAATATACGAACCTGTATTCTCAAAAAATACAGCTTTCAATAAGAACTTTGGCACAACTTCCGGAACTGTTTGCCAAGGAAATGATAGTCGACTAAGTGACGCACGTACACCTAAAGCGCATACTCATAAGAAGTCTGAAATAAGTGATTTTCCAACTTCTATGCCAGCAAGCGATGTGCCTGCATGGGCGAAAGCTGCAAGTAAACCATCTTATACAGCTTCCGAGGTTGGTGCGTCCCCGTCGAATCATACTCATACAGGGGTCTATCAGCCAGCAGGAAGTTATGCAGCGAGTTCGCATAAACACGAAGCAACGGATATTACTCCGGATAGTACTCACCGCTTTGTTACTGATGCAGAAAAAAGCACTTGGAATGGTAAAGCTGCAGGTAATCATAACCACGATTCAGCATATCAACCTAAAGGTAATTATGCACTGTCTTCACATAAGCATACAGCAACAGATGTGACCGAGGATGCTACACACCGATTTGTAACAGATTCTGATAAAACAAATTGGAATGGAAAAGCGGCAGGAAACCATAACCATTCAGGAGTATATCAACCGGTTGGTAATTATGCACCTGCTTCGCATAAGCATGCAGCGTCAGAAATAAATGAAGATGCCACACACAGGTTTATGACGGACGAGGAACGGGAAAAACTGGACGGAATAGCGGCAGGAGCTAATAATTACTCTCATCCGGCTTCTCATCCTGCATCAATGATTGAAGAAAGCACGTCAAGAAAGTTTATGACCCAAGACGAAAAAACGCTACTAAGTTCTCTCGGGACAAATTGTGCGTTAAAAGATTTTTCCAATGTTACGACAAAGGACCTCGGACAAAATGGATATTATAAGCTACCAGATGGTCTATTGATTCAGTGGGGATATGGTGGTGGGTATTCAGGGGCTACTAATTATTTTTTTTCTACGTCTTTTTTAAACACTTACTATTCAATATCAATGTGTGCAGAATATGCCGTTACTGCTGAATCCGTCGTTTTATGCCCTTATATTAACACTAAAGCTACTACTTATTTCAAAGGTGGTATGACATATACAAGTGGTAATGTAGTATATCCTACTTCTTGGAAATTCTTTTGGATAGCTATAGGTCGTTGGAAATAGAAATATTATAACATAAATTTGATTATGGATAGATTTAGTAGAAAATTGGTATTACTTTTATTGCTTGTAATTTGGCAAAGTTCTCTCGGGACTACGTATGCTTTAGCTGATCTATCGAACGCAATGAGCGTAAACCTATCCTTGAACGGTTATGCAAAATTCAATAATGGATTACTTGTACAATGGGGCAGAGTTGGAGGTTCATCTACAGCTTCGTATAGTGTGACTATGCCTACATCTTTTTATAATACTGAATATAAAATATTTGCAACTGTATATAAGCCTAGTAGTGACTCCGCCGTATATTCATCATCTCCTTTGGCAATAAATAAAACAGTTAGTAGATTTTATTTGAATAGAAATTATGCAAGTGGGGGTACTACTGGATTATCACAAGAATCATGGGACTGGTTTGCGATCGGGCGTTGGAAATAACTAAAAAACAAATATTATGAAGTATTGGAAAAATGGATTCTACGATGAACCGGTAGACGGTTCAGTAGAAATAACGGATGAGCATTACAATCAGCTATTAGATGGGCAGTCTAACGGTTTACTGATAGTTGAAAGTAAGAATGGATACCCGATTTTGGTAGAATATGAGTACGACATCGAAGAAGTGCGAAAAATGAAAATATCTGAAATACAGATATTTGACAAATCGACCGATGTCAATTCTTTTGAAATTGAAGGGGAAAGTATGTGGTTAGATAAATCCACACGTGTTGGATTATTTAACTCAATTTCGATTGAGAAAAATGCAGGGAAAACGCATACAATCCTGTGGTATGATGCAGTGAAGTATGTTATCCCTATACCTGACGCTTTAGCAATGTTGAATGCCTTAGAACTGTATGCGCTCAACTGCTACAATGTGACACAATCGCACATCGCAGCAGTCAGATCATTGCAGACTATTGAGGAAATCGAAAACTACGATTATACGATAGGTTATCCGGCAAAGTTGAGCTTTCCGGGATAACCAGTTTTGAAGTTGTATGCTTCAATTTCTTCTTTTGTTTCTAATTGATTGATAGCGTTGATATGCCTTTGTGTCGTATCATAGCACGCAAGGGCATACAATTCTAGCTGTTGTAATATGTCAATAGCTCTTTCGATTGATAAGACAAACTTTGTATCACCAATCCAGATACTTGTTTCAGATCGTCCGGCTTCTTTCTCAATATTGATTGAGTTCATAAGCCCGACGCGTGTAGACTTGTTTAGCCATCCCAATACTCCGTTTATACTGAACTGATTCACTGTTTGGGATGAATCGAACAATCGTAATTCATCAAGTTTTTGCGCTCTGGTTTCTTCGATAGTAGCTTCGTACACAACTAAGATCGGATAGCCTTGTTTGCTTTCAGCGATTATTAATCCAGCCGACTGCCCAGCTAACAACTCCTGATAATGCTCTTCCGTAATTTCTACGGAACCGTCTATAGGTTCGTCATAGAATCCTTGTTTCCAATACTTCATAATTCTTATTTTTAAAGTTTCCATCTACCTATTGCAAACCAACCATAACTTTCCCCAGCTATTGATCCATATTGAATTGATTTAGTAATAAAATAAGAAGTATATTTCCTGACTATCTCTTTTACAATAGGAGATGTATAGCTACTTATAACCGTAGTAATTACTGTGTAAGTATCATTGTAGAATGATGTAGACAAAAATACATATTGTTCACCTGTAGTACTGTTCATTGAGTTTGGAGACATATATCCCCATTGAATCAATAATCCATCTTCATATTTTCGATAACCGTTTTGTCCTAAGTTTTGCTCTTTAATT
>ERZ859967.1284-NODE-1284-length-11870-cov-1.840542_pt1 | contig 11870 bp, 7 predicted proteins | sample MGYA00510115_ERZ859967 | MGnify/ENA primary metagenome ERZ859967 (study PRJEB30046, sample SAMN00715171) | human gut metagenome | study: EMG produced TPA metagenomics assembly of the A metagenome-wide association study of gut microbiota in type 2...
TTCCTCAACGCTCCCCGTGTGGATTCGCTCTCTGGCGATATGGTAGGCGATGACCTCGGAATCAATGGTGGTCTGGAAAATAGCACCGGTATACTCCAGTTCTCTTCGAAGCTCCGGCGCATTGATCAGGTTACCGTTATGGGCCAGTCCCAGAGTACCCTTTACATAATTCAGTACCAGAGGCTGCGCATTCTCACGGGTAGAAGCACCTGCTGTTGAATATCTGGTATGGCCTACACCAATATCTCCGTGCAGGGATTCCAGATTCTCCGGTGCAAACACCTCGTTGACAAGTCCCATTCCTTTGTAAGAAGTGACCTTACCCTTAGGACCGTTGGTCTCGCTAACGGCAATACCACAGCTCTCCTGTCCTCTGTGCTGTAATGCGAACAGACCATAATATATTGTGGAAGCAACGTCTTTTCCATCGAAATCGTAGATGCCGAATACACCACATTCTTCGTGAAGCTCATCGTCCCACGTAGAAGAAACTAACACTTTCTCGTTATCCATTGATACTTACCTTTCTGATGCATGTACTTATTTGAATTCCCTGCCTGTCAATAAAGCAAAGGCTTCCTTGTACTTGGCAACAGTTTTCTCTACTACTTCATCAGGAAGAAGATAATCATTATCAGGGTTTGCCTTGAGCCAGTCTCTTACATACTGCTTATCAAAGGAAGGCTGTCCCTTACCTGCTTCGTAGCCCTCTAATGGCCAGAATCTGGAGCTGTCAGGTGTAAGCATCTCGTCACCCAGAACCACATTGCCGTTCTCATCAAGACCGAACTCAAACTTGGTATCTGCGATGATAATGCCCTTGCTCAATGCGTATTCTGCACATTTCTTATATAAAGCAATGGTTGCTTCCTTGATTTTGGCAGCATACTCTTCACCTTTTCCAGGATAGATCTTCTCCAATACTTCAACACTCTGTTCAAAAGAGATATTCTCATCATGGTCTCCAAGATCAGCCTTGGTACTTGGTGTATAGATCGGTTCAGGCAGCTTCTGGGATTCCTGTAAGCCATCCGGCAGTTTGATACCACATACCGTACCATTCTCCTTGTAGCTTGCCCATCCGCTTCCTGTAATATATCCACGCACGATGCATTCGATTGGAAGCATTTCAAGCTTCTTACACATCATGCTGTTTCCATCATATTTCTCATTCTGGAAGAATTCAGGCATATCCTTTACGTCAACTGAAATCATGTGATTTGGTAATACATCCTTGGTATAATCGAACCAGAATTTAGACATCTGGGTAAGAATGGCACCCTTCTTGGTAATCTTGTTCTTTAAGATGTGGTCAAAGGCTGAAATTCTATCAGTCGCAACAATGATAAGGCTATCTCCGTTATCATATACCTCTCGTACTTTACCTTCTTTAATAGGCGTAAATTCCTGCATTTCTTTTCCTCCTCGTGTTTAAAAAGAGAGACTTCGTCCCTGTGCATGATAGTTCTATAGTGTTATCACCATGATACACCACAATACCTTTGAATTATAATACAGGAACTTTCCATTAGTCAATGTATTTGGGGGCAAATTTAAAAGCAGCCCCTCCAAATCGGAACGGCTGCTTTCGTATTTATGCCAGTGCCCTTTCATAATCATTGACAAGGTCAAGAATTTTCTTTGCATATTCAGGGAATTTGGATACCATATCCTTTACTTCATCCTGTGCATCCTGAGCTACTCTGGCGTTATATTCCATCTGTTTTCTAAGTTTCTGTCTACGTATGATAAGACCATGTCTGATCTCTACCATTTCTTTATTATCATACAGGGCTGTTGCCTGATGTATCCATATATTAGGGTCGTGTACCTTGCATTTACGCAGAAGTCTTACCAGTGATGCCTGGTAGAAATCCATATCATTCTGTCTCTGCTGTTCTTCTTCTCGCTGTCTCTTCTCTTCTTCGTATTTTCCCCAAAGCTTCCTTAAATCTGCGGAACTGTCCACATCATATTTCACATACAGATATTCGAGAAGATTGGTATTGTTCACATATCGGATCTTTACTGTATTCTGCAGCAATACCAGCTTATTGATCGCTTTGTCTACTTTGACCAGTTCTCTGTTGGCTTCTCCGAATTTCACATATGCAAAGGTCATGACACAGGCTGCAATCAACACTGCGATCAGATAACCAATCTGTACATCCAGCTTCCAGACTGATGAAAGGATTGCCAGTAATACTACCAGAAAAAGCATGGAGCCTACACAGATTCCTACGATTCCCTTCATATTCTTCTGTCCGTTCAGAAGTTCATTTCGTCTGTATATATATGCATGCTTCTCGCCATCCAGTCTGTTCAGATCTTTCTTGATCAGAATCTGATAATCCTCTGCTTCCTTCAGCTTGTCACAGCCCTCCGGCATGCAGTCTGCCAGTCTGTCCATATGGTTATATTCTTCATCCGACATGATCTTTTTCTTATTCTGCTGCTGTTTCTGGTTGTCTTCTATGTCTACGATCTTCTTCGCCATATTGCCAAGCTGCTCTCTGATCTCTGGTGGAAGTGCATCAATCTCTTCCATATCTGTCAGATAAGAAGTTACCAGATTGTACTCACTGCCAAGCGTCTCCAGTTCCTTGGAAGCTTCCGCCATTTGTTCCAGACATGCCTTCACATAGCGCTCTCTCTGCTTCTTATCGTGCATATCCACATCATCACGTCTGAGTCCTTCCGGTTCTTCCTGTGGATTGTAGTCGATCTCTATTGCTTCCTGTTTCTTTCCTTTCAGCTTATCGGCAATATTCCTTAGTAATCCCATTTGCTTTTCCCCTTCCCTTACACTCTTAATCCTTCATCCCTGCTACACGATCTGTCTTCGGTAATCCTGTTTCAGTGCAGCAATTAATTCCCCTGTCTGCTGATGATACTGTTCCAACTGACCATTGATCCTTTCCTCCAAAAGATCATTCAGTCTCTGCATCTCCTTAGATTCCAGCCATTTCTGGTGTGTATCTGCAAGCATGGTATCTACTGCGGCAAAATCTGCCTGCCAGTCCGCATTCTCACGCATAAATACACCATAATCAAAATCCGTCATTGCCTTACGATTCGCCAGAATGTACATACGGCGTATCTGCACCTGCGGTTTGAGCTTATATGCTTCATAATAATACTCTGCTGCCTGCTCATAGGCATAGTCCATTGCATATAAGGATGCTATATTATAATACAGATCTGCTCTTTGCTCTGTATTTTCAACAGGTGTATGCTCCTTCAGCTCCATATAGATCTCCATTGCCTGACGAAATCTTCCTGTCTGGTACAGATATTCCGCTCTCTTCCTGAGCCTTTCATAAGGAGAGAGCTCTGCCTGTTCCTTCAGGATTCTTCCCACCTGCTTAATGGTATTGTCATCATAAAGACCTGTACTCTCCAGAATTGTCGTAACAAAGGCAGCTACGGATACATGCTTTCTAATGTATATATCTAATTCATCTGCCAGACTGTTCATCCCACACTCACTGCGAATCCAGCCTACCAGCTGCTGGTTCATGATGTCATAATCCAGAAGATATATCCTGTCTATAAAATAATAACACAATTCTTCCATGGAATACAATGAAATGTCAGAAAAATTTACATAAAATGGGTTTTTTGCATAATTTCCAGTACATAAATACACATTATTCATTATAATACGAAGCTCTCTTTCCATGTTCTGCCACTTGAAGGATAGAATTCACCAAACCCCTTATCAGCAATTTCAATTTCCGCCGTTTCTGCATTTTTCATGCATATTGAGAGTCCTATCCGGTTCGTTTTGTTTCCTCTTACATGAAGTCCTTCCAGCGTAATTCTGGCAATTTTCGCCTGTCCGCCGTCTACTGGTGTAATTGTAAGTTCCAGTGTATTGTCTTTTGCAAGAATCAGATCTATGGACCTTCTGGCATCATACCAGTTCGTTCCTGCATTCAATAACGGCTGATATGTTTCCTCTTTACCCCGGTTGCAGTTCATACCGATATTGGCATGCAGGCACTCATCTGAGAGGTAGACATAAGTTGTGCTCAAGGTAGAAGGTAATACTTTCTCTCTTGCGCCATAACATGCGCCCTTGCTGAACAGATTGTTTCCCTGAAATACTCGTCTGCCTTTGCACAGATACCGCAGTGAATCCTTACACCAGTCTCTTGTAAAATGGTCTCCCAGCAAAAATGCGGAAGATACGAATTTACCTTCGCAGTAGTTCCTGACAATCTCAAGGAATGCATTATCCAGCTGTGTGAAAAATGCCTGTTTCTGTGCATCAGACATTTGTGACACATCTGTCATTTTCATCTGTGGAAAGTTCTCTTCCTCAATCAGACAGACAACCGGTCTGGAATTACGGTTCATCTGCAATTCGTAACTGTGTATTCCATCCTTCCGGTAATCATAGAGCAGGACATTCTGTGTCCACATCTCTTCCGGCTGATGCAGTATATATTGGAAGAAACAATCCTGATGAGACATAAAGAAAATCTCGCACTGGCTTCCCGCTGCACTGCTTCCTGCCTCTCTGAGAAGATTGCAGGTATCCGGTTCTATACTCTTCAATGTCATTGCGATTGCTGCAAGTTCCATTCCACCGGTGTAAGCTGCGGTAAATCCAAGCAGCTTTTTAAAGAAGATCTCCATCAGCTCCCTGGGAGTATATTCTTTGTCTCCGACCTGCGCAGAGGTGTTATTCCTGACCAGTAAAAGCAGGTCTTCTACCAGATCGCCTTTGCCATCTTTTGCCGTCTGCAATGCATCCTTGCCGATGACCCAGAATTCCTCCTGACCTTCCTGCTGATGCTTCCGACATAGTACTGCTGGAATATTGTACTGTTCCTCGCCCATGACCAGGCTCACTGTATCCGGCATGCTCTGATCCAGCCTGCAATAACTGATCTGCACATAATCATTTGTAAGATCAAGCCCTATTACTATTTTATTTTTCCTGCCAATTTCATCTAATGCTTTATCCAAAAACATACCGACTTCATATCCTTTTTATAAAACACGGAACAGCTCTCTTACGCTGTAATCCTCTTCCATATATTCTTCCATTACCTTCTGTGCGGTAATCTCATCATGAAGACTCATTGACACCATGATATCATTCAACATTCCAAATCTTCCCTGCACGTGATCCTCCGGTCTTCTGGTCAGTGTACCGCTCTGTGTGATCTGCTCATTGCCATCCAGCGTCTCTGTCACATAATATTGCAGCACCTCGCCCTGGAAAAGGCAGAAATCCTTCACATGAATGCCTTCATACATATCCTTCATTTCTTCTACTTCATAGACAGGATTGGTCTCCTTCTCTGAATCTACGAAGTAATGTATCCGCACCTTGCTGTCCGGTTTGGTTCTGTACTCCACGAAGTATTTATTTCTGTAATAATGCAGCAATACAACCTGATCTGACAGTTCCTTGAAGAACGGAAAATAAATGCCTTTTCTCAGAAATTCACCTACAAATACAGACATGATATCTCTGGCGACTTGTGCCTTTTTCTCCGGATTCTCTGACCAGAATTTAAGCAATGCCAGCTTCACCGGTGTCTGTGCCTCTCCACTCTTACGGTATCTGATATAGATCTGGTCAAATATACGGCTGTCTGTAATCGCATCCTGTACAAAATATGCATACGCCGCGTCATCAAGGAGTTCCTGAACCAGTGTATCATCATGCTCCGGACTGACTGCGTAGGATAGCAGTATCTCATCCTTCTCAGGAACAATCACATGGGTAAAACGCATTTGCCCAAGAATGCGGTGCATGATATCATCAACCGGTAATTCCAATTCTACTGCTGATTTCCAGATGTTACGAAGATGCGTGGTCTGTCCTTCATAATACATCATCAGATACTGTAGAATGTTCTCATCATATTTCATATTCTTATAAATATAATAGGAAACATTGATGAGGAAATCTTCTCTGGTAAATTTGCTGGCTACAATACGTTTACTGATCAGTCTGGCTATGGATTTCATGTTCACGCCGCTCATGCCATACCGCTTCACCCACTGATATGCCTTATCAAACATTCCTCTGGATATCAGGAATCGTATGAACTCTGCTCTTTCATCTGATTCCATGGTATCAGCCTCTATTTCATCCAGATAGGTATCCAACTCACCAATCATGTCATTTTCATAGTAAAAACGCAGCAGCTTGACGCGAATCTCCTTCTTGAAGCTCTCTATGACCTGTTCTGATTCTGCAAGATGCTTGAACCGGAACACATTATCCTGCGTAATTGTCACATAGTTCGCATCCTGTTCGCACAGATACATGTCAAAGCTCAATCTGCCCTCTATGGATGGTCCTACAAAGCTTAACAGTCTGTCTGTCTGCATCAGTTGTCTGTTGATATAGGCAACTCTCCTGGTAAAACGGCTGCCTTCTGCGTCCTGTAGAAAGAGCTGGTATTCTGAACCGTAGACAGGAATAAGGCATGTACAGTCTGTCACCGGATAACTGTTCTCTCCGTTGATCTTCTCATACACAACCACTACCGATGTGATCTTGGGATTATCTACCGTAATCCTGTGCATGAACAGCAGCGGAACAAAGGAATATGCCGTATCATCCCTGAGCATCTGTGGAGCAAGTATATTCTCATACAGAAAAGCCAGATCTTCATTCATATGTCCAAGTCTGATCTGATCTACCACGAATCGCTCCATGGCAATGCGATAATTCCTCTCCAGATCCGGATTCTTATCCCGGTTACGCACTACATAGGCATACAGATACGCATTATGCTCATAATCCAGATTGCTCTGATAGGCAAAATACATCAATACCATTTTAGGCAGTATGATCGTCTTATCTCTGATATCCAGCGACATCATATAATATTCATACAGTCTGGTCACTCTTACTTCATTGGCTACTCCGAGTGCATACCATTGAAAATACTGTGTTCCCTGCTTCTCACCCAGAATCAGAAGTCTGCAGATTGCTGTGATCGTCTGTGGTGACTGATTGGTTCTGTATACCTCACATAATGTTCTGAATAAAAGATTGGAATATGTCTTCAGTCTGGCGCACAGATACTGCACCTGCTCAATCATATTCGCATCCAGCATCTGATACCTGGCAGCATACCATATTACGTTCTGTTCAAATTGTCCCAATTCCAGAATAAAAGATGGATGGCTCTGGAAAAGAAGTACTGCCTCGCAGAACAGAATCGGACTGGAACAGCCTAATTTGAACTGTTTCTCCAGAAGATTCCATCTGGCTTCCGGATTTCTGATATATTCCTGATCCAGATACAACAGAAACCAGGCAAGATACCACTGGGTCTCATCCCGTCTGTATATCTGCTCAATTTCATCCGTTACCGCCTGTAAATAACTCTCATCCTTGTTGAGCAGTGTCTCCAGATACAGATAGTAACACTTGACAAGCATGTCGCTTTCTTTGCCAAAAGCATCCGGCTCCAGCTTGTCCAGCCAGTACCTGGCTTCATTATATCGTTCCCTGGTTGTCAGAATCTGTACCTGATACAGTTGTGTCATAAGATCATCCGGATTCAGATCCTGAAGCTGTCCTATCGCCTCAGCTGCACGCTCTACCCATATATTCCTCGTAATCTTATGGAATTTCAGTTCTATGTAATTCTTCATGAGCGCAATGACAGCTCTCTTCTCCTGCCTCTTCTGCTCTGCCCTAAGTCCACCCTCCTGCATCATGACCTGAATCGGTATACTCATCTTATGACAGGTATCCTCAATAATCAGTCTGCCCTTGTTTATTCCATGGCGCAGTTTGGTCGCATCTATTGTAAAATTCAAACGATACAGATCATCCTCAAAATCCGCATCCATGATTGTATCATGCTCCAGAGTCAGGAAGCTGCCCTCTGCTCTTACCTGTAACTTGAGATACCCCCAGCCGGACCGTGTAATGGCAAGTGTTCGAACCTGTGAATCCATCACGTTTTCAAGCATGAAGCCTTCCATATCTGTATGATACTCTATGGCTGTTTTCTTATTGGTCTCAATCAGAAATTCTTCAACATTCTCCTCATTGCCGGGATTACGGGATAATCCAAGATATATAGTCTCAAGATCCTTATCATTTTTATGGAAAATCGTAATAAATTCCGGTGAATAGAACAGCTCTACCGCTTCTGCCCAATTGGCTTTTGCCAGATTAGCAAAATGAAAAAGGTTGCGTATACTTCCCATTGAGCTCTCAAGCTGAGGCTTCTGCACATTAATCTGATAGGGAAGTGTATATTCTCCTTCACTGCTGATAATCGTAAATTCTCCGTGCACCTGACTGCCCGGCTCCAGATTACCTGTTAAAAAGCAGTACTCAATTACAGCCTCACGCCCGCTAAAATCCGTCGTAAGACTCTGCATTCTGGTATCTGATGAATAAATTTCCCCTTTTGCCTCATCATTTCCTGTCGAGATCTGAAAGCTGCCCTCTGCACGTTCCCTGGGCCTCACACTCAATTCAAGGCTCTGACAAGAGAATTTCAGATAACGATCCTCACATTCCCAAATCCCATCTGTCATCTGCCCCTTCTTCTCCTGCATGTTTCCACTGCCCTTCCTCTTTACATCGTTTCCGTATAAACACTCATCTTTAGTATAAAATATTTGTTGACATAACGCAACAAAAAATCGAGCGGTCAATGACCGCCCGATCAAGCTTTTTTATAGAAAATTATTTGATTTCTACAACCCATCCTTCAGGAGCCTTGATATGACCCATCTGGATTCCTGTCAATGTATCATACAGCTTCTTGGTAACAGGTCCCATCTCGTTCATTCCACTTGGGAAACAGATCTCTTTGCCATGATCTACGATCTTGCCAACAGGAGAGATAACTGCTGCTGTACCACACAGACCACATTCTGCGAAGTCTTTTACTTCATCAAAGTAAACTTCTCTCTCTTCTACTTCAAGTCCTAAGTATTCCTTAGCAACTACCATTAAGGAACGACGTGTAATAGAAGGAAGAATACTGTCTGACTTAGGTGTTACAACCTTATTATCCTTAGTAACGAACAGGAAGTTAGCACCACCTGTCTCTTCAACCTTGCTTCTTGTTGCAGGATCAAGGTACATATTCTCGTCAAATCCATTTGCATGTGCTGTTACGATTGCATGAAGGCTCATTGCATAGTTCAGACCAGCCTTGATATGACCTGTACCATGAGGTGCTGCACGGTCAAAATCACTGACGCAGATAGTGATAGGCTTAGCGCCGCCCTTGAAATATGGTCCAACCGGTGTTGTCAGGATTCTGAACTGATATTCATCAGCAGGCTTAACTCCGATAACTGGATTAGAACCAAACATGTAAGGACGAACATATAAAGTAGCGCCTGAACCATAAGGAGGTACATAAGCTTCATTAGCCTTAACAACTGCCTTTACAGCCTCTACGAAGCGTCCTTTTGGAAGTGTAGGCATCTCCAGTCTCTTGCAGCTGTCATGCATACGTGCTTCATTTAAGTCAGGCCGGAACACAACAATACGTCCATCCTCTGTTGTATATGCCTTTAATCCTTCAAAACATGTCTGTGCATACTGAAGGACACCTGCGCACTCGTTAATGACAACCTTATCATCCTCTGTAAGTGTTCCGTTATCCCATGCGCCATCTTTGTAGTTGGCTACGAATCTCTTGTCAGTCTTGATGTAACCAAAGCCAAGGCTTGACCAATCAATATTCTTCTTTTCCATTGTTAGTACTTCCTTTCATCTAAAGATACTGATGTAAAAAATGTTTTACACGATTTTGAGCATATTTTACGCTCTTAAAAATGTCATGTCAACATATCATTATTCATCTCCGGTAATTTCTGTGTAATATTTAGCATAATCGGTTCTTTCTGCCTTAGTAAATGCAATTGCTGTTCTTGGATGCTGGTTAGTCTGACCGGTAAGCATGTACTGTACATCACATCCCCATACAACACCTGATGCTTTAAGTGGAACCATATGCTTCTCAATAAACTTAAGCACTGGAACTATATTAAACTTAGGATTTCTTAAGAACCCTAATAATAATTCTGAATAGCAGTTACCTGCACCTCTTCCCATTCCGCTTACTGTTGCATCAAGAAGGCTTACGCCGATTGAGCATGCCTCGATTGTATTGGCAAATGCAAGCTGCTGGTTGTTATGTGCATGAATACCAACGCTCTTTCCATACTTCTCTGCTATCTTTATGTATTTGTCAGCAAGTCTTCTTATCTGCTCTGGGTATAATGAACCATAGCTGTCAACAAGATATATTACACTTGCCTTGCTCTGTGCTGCAAGAAGCTCTAACGCAAGATCTAACTCATTCTCACTTGCTGTAGATATAGCCATAATATTGATGGTCACCTCATAGCCCATATCTGCACAGTAATTAATCATCTCAATAGCTGCCGGAATAGTATTAATATATGTAGCTACCCTTATCATATCTATAACACTTTCAGACTTAGGTATGATATCCTTTTTAAAATCAGTTCTACCAACATCAGCCATAACAGAAATCTTTAAGTCAGTATTGTTATCACCAACTATTTCCCTGATATCCTTCTCATCACAGAACTTCCACTTACCATAATCATCCACGTTAAAGACTTCCTTTGATGCCTTGTAACCGAATTCCATATAGTCAACACCTGCTGCCACATTGGCCTTATACAGGTCACGCACGAAATCCTCACTAAACTCAAAATTATTAACAAGGCCTCCATCCCTAAGTGTACAATCTACAACTTTGATATCTGGTCTGTATGATACTAACTCACCCTTCTGTTCCATAACCTGATTACCTCTTCTTCCTTAAATGTTCGCAGATAACTTTAAATTCATCCACAATTAATATAATTCGCTTTAAAGCGTTACACTTTAAAGTGCTAAACTGTTGTCTATTATAACACTATTATTTAATTTGTAAATACCTTTACCACAATTTTTATATTTCAAGCGCATCCTGCATAATATCCATCATATCAAGCATACCCTCAAGATACTCACTTGCACTTGTAAACTTTCTTTTAGTGACTGTCCATACGAATTCAGGTGTACCTTTAAGCTTAAACTCCAGCGCACCACCAAATGAATCTACAAGCTTTGGTATATTATCCGAGTTAATATCTGCTTTAGGATATATAGTCATAACCGTACGCCAGTTAGAGGCACCACCCGATGGATTATGCTGTGTAGCACCTTTTATATCCATAATCCCTATCTTATGTGCTTTCATCTTGATAAGTGCAATCATAAGCAGATTAGAAGCACTTGATGGCACACTTCCATATCTATCCATAAGCTCGTCTTTCATATCTGACAGCTCTTCTCTTGTTTCAAGTGCAGCGATTCTTTTATATATATCAAGTTTCTGATATTCGCTTCTTATATAAGTTGCTGGAATATACGCATCTACTTCCATATCAACTGTCGTTTCAAACTCATACTCATTCTTCACGCCCTTAAGAGTATTCACCGCCTGGTTAAGCATTTTACAGTACAGGTCATATCCAACCGCAGCCATATGACCATGCTGGCTCTTACCAAGCACATTACCCGCACCTCTTATCTCAAGATCCTTCATAGCTATCTTAAAACCAGAACCAAGATCTGAGAATTCCTTTATGGCACTAAGTCTTTTTTCTGCCACTTCAGATATCATCTTGTCTCTTTTATACATAAGAAATGCATACGAAGTTCTTGTACTTCGTCCAACTCTTCCTCTTAGCTGATATAACTGTGAAAGTCCGAACTGATCTGCATTTTCTATAACCATAGTGTTACAGTTTGGAATATCCATACCTGTCTCGATAATGGTTGTTGATACAAGTACATCTATCTCACCATTAACAAACTGATACATAATCTTTTG
>ERZ859967.1285-NODE-1285-length-11867-cov-1.744328_pt1 | contig 11867 bp, 9 predicted proteins | sample MGYA00510115_ERZ859967 | MGnify/ENA primary metagenome ERZ859967 (study PRJEB30046, sample SAMN00715171) | human gut metagenome | study: EMG produced TPA metagenomics assembly of the A metagenome-wide association study of gut microbiota in type 2...
ACTTGTCTAAGAATGAATTGTATTCCTGACCTGCCTTAACTACTGCCTTGATTGTGTCAACAGCTGTCTGTGCGTCTGAGTCTACAAGCTTTGTGATAGGCTCAATTGCCTCGCTGTTAAACTGTGCCATTCCATCCTTTAATGTGATTGCACCTTCATTTAACTGTGTAACTCCGTCTGCAAGTGTTCCTGAGCTATCCTTTAATGTAGCTGTTCCATCTGCAAGCTGTGAAGCACCACTCTTTAATGTAGCATTATTAGCTGTAAGCTGTGAAAGTCCGCTCTGAAGAACTGCTGTTCCTTCCTGCTGGAGTTTTCCTGCATTAAGATTTAATACATATAAGCTTGAGCAAAGAGTTCCTTCTCTGTATGTTGAGAACGAACCTACTGATGTGCTGAGTGTGTTAAGCCCTGTACTTAATGTACCAAGTCCTGTCTTAAGCTGCTTAGAACCAGCACTTAACTGTCCTGCACCTGTGCTTAGCTGGTCAATTCCTGCTTTAAGGGCATTTGCACCAGTATTAACCTGACCTGCTCCTTCATTCAATTTAGTAATTCCATTAAAGAAACTGTTCTCTCCGCCAGCTGTAAGGGATATCATCGTATCATTAAGTAGACCGTATGCCTTATAAGCCTGTGAAAGTCCACTGGAAATAGCTACAAGATTTGCGTCTGCATCACTATTTGCCTTTGCTTTTAATTGTTCTAATGTATATTTGTGTTCAGTATCTGCTGCTGCATATTTAGCAGTTAATGCACTTACCATTGCTGTTCTTATACCAATTTTACCTGTTGCAATATCTGTATCATTATAATTCTGCATTATAAATGCTGCTGCTTTTGTGCACTGATTTTCATTTGTAATATCAGCTGTAGCTGATAATCCATAACCAGCCTCATTGGCAAGTGCTGTAGCAGCTGCTATTTTCTGTTCATCAGTCATTGTTGAAGGATTATATCCAAGTTTTCCACCAATAACAGCAACTGCCAACTGATAAAAGCTTTCATATGCATTATCGTACTTTTCTTTTGCTTCTGTCATTCCATCTGTTAATGTTTTACCTATTTTATTCGCACCATCTGCTAATGCTGCTGCACCTGTTGCTAATTGTTCTGTTCCACCAGTCAAATCATTAGCCCCAGTAGCAAGCGCTCCAGCCCCAGCTAAAGCACTGTCAATTCCTGCATCAAGTGTTACAGCACCTGCTGCCAGATCACTTGCCCCTTTAGCTGCCGAAGCAACACTGCTGTCAAGATTGTTATCCTTAAGAGTATTGTAAAGAGTTCCGATTCCGTCAGCATATGTCTTCATGTTGTTATTAAGTGAAACTGAACCCTCATATGCACTTGCAGCGCCATCTGCGTATGCATATATACCATCCTTAAGAGAAGAAGCACCTGTATTTAACTGGTCAACACCATCAGTAAGTGCTGGAATTGCATCACTTAACTGCTGTGTTCCATCCTGTAAAGATACAGTTCCGTCTGCAAGCTGGTTTGCTGCATCATCTAATGAAGCAACTGTCTTCTTTAAGTCATCTAAAGTAATATCATCAGCATTCATATCTGAAAGAAGATTAGATGTTGCAACTGACATAGTCATATCAAGTGAAAAATCCTTAACATCTGCTGTTAATTCAAAATACTCAGGAATATCAAGGTCAAGTGACTTATCATTAAACTTAAGATTCATAGTATCCTTAAGTCCTGGCATTGTCATACCGACTGCTACAATATTATCACCGACCTTAGTAAGCTTACCATTAGTAACCTCAACATTTGAGAATACATCTGTTGGAAGCATCATGCCTGTAATCATTGTAAATGGTACGGCAACTGTCTGCTTCTTACCATTAATTGTTACAGTTTTCTTCTGATTATTAGTGTAATCAAAATGTATTGTAACCTTTCCGCTCTTTCCGGCCAGGTCTTCCGGCTTAATTTCCTTTCCATCAAGCTTGTAAGTAACCTTCATTGTCACTGGCGCATTTTCACTTGACTCAGTCTTATTAAGAGTCTCATTGCCGTTAGCGTCTGTAATCTTTTCGTTGACAGTGATGTGATTCTTGTTACCTGAAGCATCATTGAATACATAAACAGTTTCCTGTCTTGTGTTAGTTGCAAGTGTGCTCTTGTTAGACACTGCAAGCTCGTTAGTTATTGCCTGTGTAATAGCAGCCTCAGTGCTGCCTGCTGCCATCTCTGTTACATAAGCTGTATCTGTTCCTGTTGTTGCAGCTGTCTTAGAACCGCAGCCAACAAGACTTGCCGCAGTAAGAACAACACACATTAAAACTGAACTATATCTGAATAAATTCCTCTTTACCATAATAAATCCTCCTAATTTAATTCTGACTGTTCTTCTTAGGCTTAAAACCTAAACTTGTATGAATAATCACCTTATCAAGTAATACAAAAAGTGATGGAAGAACAAATATAACAACAAACATACTGATTATTGCGCCTCGTGCCATAAGTGTACAAAGTGAAGCAATCATATCAACACTGGCTATCATACCTACACCAAATGTTGCTGCGAAGAAACCAAGTGCGCTGACAATAATAGATGGAATAGATGTTCCAAGTGCTATTGATATAGCCTCTTTCTTAGAGTTACCAGCGGCTCTTTCTCTCTTATATCTTGTAGTCATAAGAATTGCATAATCGACTGTCGCACCAAGCTGAATAGTTCCGATTACTACCGAAGATATAAATGGTATCGTTGTTCCTGTATAATATGGAATACCCATATTAACAAATATTGCAAATTCAATAGCAGCAACCAGAATAACCGGGAGAGATATTGACTTCAATACGAAGAAAATAATAAAGAATATCGCAACAATTGAAACTGCACTAACTGTCTTAAAATCCTTATCAGTAATAGTGATAAGATCCTTAGTACAAGGAGCTTCTCCAATTACCATAGATTTAGCATCATACTTCTTTGCAATTGCATCAACCTTATTAATCTGGTCATTAATTTCATCAGAAGCAATTGTGTAATTAGTTGATACCATCATAATCTGGTATTCATCACCCTTAAGCTCTGAAACAAGCGAATCAGGAAGCATTTCCGTAGGTATTTCTCCACCGAGTGCTGAGTCAATACTTAATGCAAATGAAATTCCGTCCAGATCATTTACCTCATTCATCATTGCATTAGAATCCTCTGCTGAAAGATTACTGTCTGCAAGAATCATATATATGGAATTAGTTCCGTCAAAGTTCTCGGCAAGCATCTTGTTAGCCTGCGAACAGTTAAGCTTCTCTGGAAGTGTATCAGACAAATCATAGTAAACCTTAGTATTGTTATATCCGTAGATTGCCGGACCAAGAAGCAGAACGAATATTATAAGGAATATCCATGAATGATTAACAATCCATCTTGCCGGCTTATCAAAATTCGGCATAATCTCTCTATGCATTGTTTTCTCAAGAGCCTTGTCAAATGTAAGAATAAGGGAAGGAAGTATTGTAACACAACCAATAACGCCCAATACAACACCCTTTGCCATAACAACACCAAGGTCAAGACCAAGTGTAAAGCTCATAAAGCAGAGTGCGATGAATCCTGCAACAGTTGTTATGGAAGAACCAACAACTGATGTTAGTGTATTCCCAATAGCAACCGCCATAGCTTCGTGATGATCATCCGGAGTTTCTTCCTTAGCTTCCTTGTAACTGTGCCATAAGAATATAGAATAATCCAGAGTTACACCAAGCTGAAGTACCGCTGCCAGTGCTTTCGTTATGTATGAAACCTCACCTAAGAAATAATTAGAACCAAGGTTATACACAATTGCCATACCTATACTTAACATAAAGAATACTGGTACAAGGAATGAATCCATAAATATAGCAAGTACAATACATACCAGAACAACCGCTACAAGTACATAAAAAGGAGTCTCCTTTTCTGCCATTGTCTTAGTATCTGTAACTACAGCAGACATACCTGCAATATAGCACTGATTATCCGTAACATCTCTTACTTCCTGAATAGCCTTCATTGTATCGTCACTTGATGTTGTATCATCAAAGAATATTGCAAACAATGTAGCTCCTGAATCCTCATTTTCAAAATAAGAACGGAACTTATCAGGAAGAATTTCTGAAGGAACATCATCTCCTACCACTCCACTATAAGAGATAACTGACGCAACATGGTCAACACCCTCAACCTTCTTTACCAACTTAGAAACATTTGACTTATTCATTCCGTCAACGACAACCATTGCATAAGCGCCCTTTCCGAAATCATCAAGCAAAATGTCCTGTCCCTGCATAGTGTCGATATCATTTGGCAGATAATACAGGATATCGTAATTAACCCTGGTATTAAAGTAACCAATAACTGATGGAATCAACAGCAGGAAGCTAAGAACCAGAATAGGAATTCTTAACTTAACAACAACTTTTCCAAACTTTTTCATATAAATAACCACGCCTTTCTGTAAGATGCAAATGCCAACAACCCTTAGTCATATATGTATTCATGTCTTTAACAAATATGACCAACAGTCATTTTCAATTTCAGTTGACATTATAGCACCTCAAAACACATAGTCAATAGAAAATTGACCGAAAGTCATTTTTTAATATTTATTTTATAATTGAGTTGGTGTATAATGTATTTATGAATGAGTTGGCATGGTAATCAATTTCAGGCACGCTTGCGCTGCTTGTCGCTCACAGCGGACACTAAACTCGTTGCAGTTCCTGCAACTTGTTAAGTGCCGGTGGCTCCAAAGCACCTGAAATCAATTACCATACCAACTCATAATACACACTATAACCAACTAATAATTAACACTAATAAAGGTGAGTGATTGATATGGGAAAGCTTGAAACTAACAAACAACAGAAACTTACTTCTCTGCTGAATACTGCATTTAATCTCTTTACTACACAGGGGGTTGCGAAGACTTCTATTGCTGAGATTTCGCAGAAAGCTGGAATTGCTAAAGGTACATTTTATCTGTACTTTAAGGATAAGTATGATATAAGAAACCGTCTTATATCACATGAATCAAGTAAATTATTTAAGAATGCCGTCGCTGATTTAGAAGAATTTTCTATAAAGAAGGACGAACCGTTAGGTTTCGAAGAAAAAATAATATTTATAATTAATCATATTGTAGATGAACTGAATTCTAATCAGACTCTTCTCACATTTATATCAAAAAACCTTAGCTGGGGAATCTTCAAGGAAGCTCTCACAACTAAGGTTGCATCTGATGATATTAACTTTAAAGATGTATATTATGAAATGATTAACGCTGAGGATATCTCACTTGAAGAGCCTGAAATAATGCTCTTTCTTATTGTTGAGCTTGTAAGTTCAACTTGCTACAGCGCAATTCTTTATAAAGAACCTGCTGACATAGATACTATCAAGCCTTATCTTTTCAAGACAGTACGTGCAATCATCAAAGAGCACACTATCCGGTAGCTGCTTACGCTTTCCCTTCAAGCTCCTGGTATATATCCCTTTTTGACACACCCCTGTCCTTTGCCGCAGCTTTCATGGCTTCTTTCTTGTCCATACCCTGCGACATATACACCTGCACATGTTCTGCCACACTCATGGTTTCCCACTGCTTTCTTGCCTCGGCCTTTAACTCCTCACGGCTCTTTCCGGCAATCACAAGCACATATTCGCCTCTCGGCTCATTATTTTCATAATATTCACATGCAGATTCAAGCGTGAATTCCATAGAATTCTCATATCTCTTGGTAAGTTCCTTACATATAGTAATCTGTCTGTCACCGCCAAGCGTATCTTGTAGTTCCGCAAGTGTCTTAGTAAGTCTGTGCGGTGCTTCATATATAATCATAGTCCTTGTTTCACATGCTAACTCTGCAAGAACTTCTTTTCTCTCATTCTTATCCGCTGGTAAAAATGCTTCAAATGCAAATCTTCTTGTCTCGCGTCCTGACATTGTAAGCGCTGTTATGCATGCTGCCGGTCCCGGAAGTGAAGTAACCCTGATGCCTGCTGCCCTGCATTGCTTTACAAGCTCCTCACCTGGATCCGATATTCCCGGAGTTCCCGCATCGGTAATTACAGCCACATCCATTCCACCTAATATTTTATCAACAAGAACCTTTGCCTTATCATACTTATTAAATTCATGATAACTTGTCATAGGTGTCTTTATTTCAAAATGATTAAGCAGCTTAATACTGTTTCTTGTATCCTCTGCTGCAATCAGGTCTGCTTCTGAAAGCACACGCAAAACCCTGTAAGTAATATCCTCAAGATTACCAATAGGCGTTGCACACAGATACAGCATACCCGGTCCGTCTTTCTTTACATTTTTTTCATTATCCATAATAAACCTCTATCTATTCATACATTTTTAGAAGCGCATCAGTGTAAGTACCGTCCGTCTTGTATACAATAAGCGGTTCTTCAACAATAAGCTGGGAATTACCTCCCTTAACCGCTTCTATAAGCACCATATTGGCAGCCTTATTCACATAAGGATACACCAGCCTCATTCTCTTCGGCTCAAGATGATACTTTCTCATAGTGTCAAATATATCAACAAGTCTGTTCGGTCTGTGAACCATATACATTTTCCCTTTAGATTTAAGACAACGGCTTGCTTCCCTTATAACATCATCAAGACTACACAGAAGCTCATGTCTTGCAATTGCCTTGGCACTATCCGGATTAACAATACCGTGATTTTCATTCATATATGGCGGATTGCTCGTCACAACATTAAAAGAAGCTTCCCCAAATATAGTGGAAGCTTCCTTAATATCACCCTTAACAACACTGATTCTGTCCTCAAGATGATTAAGCTCCACATTTCTTCTGGCAAGCTGTGCGCTTCCCTCCTGAATCTCAAGAGCACTATATGTGCTACCTGGATTCTTAGACTGCATAAGCACCGGAATAATACCATTACCGGTACCCATATCCAGCACCCTGTCTTTCTTCCCTGCCCTAGCATAAGTAGACAACAGCACTGCGTCCATTCCAAAACAAAAAATATCTGTATTCTGTATAAGCTTTAGTCCATCTCTCATCAAATCATCAATTCGTTCATTAATCATCACTAATATGGGCTTTTCCTTCTTTTCTTTCTAATTCCTCAAGTGCCTTAAGTTCCTTATCATCATCAATGCGGACCTTATCAAATCTTCTTTTTCTCTTAAAACGAAGCTCCTCAACCGGATATTCCTTAAGTTCCTTTTCGTCATTATCATGAGTTATTAATACCTTAACTCTCTGCCTTAAAACATTGACACTTGAAACCTCACCAACCAGTTTATCTGGTGTAGTAACAGAATCTCCCACATTAGGCAGATGACTATTTAATTCCTCATATGTATCCTGCTCATTCTTTAAACAACACATAAGTCTTCCACACACACCTGAAATCTTAGTTGGATTAAGTGACAGATTCTGCTCCTTAGCCATCTTAATAGATACCGGATTGAATTCTGGTAAAAATGTGGCACAACATAAAGGTCTTCCGCAGGAACCAATTCCACCAAGAATCTTAGTCTCATCCCTTACTCCAATCTGTCTTAATTCAATTCTTGTCTTAAATACTGCAGCAAGATCCTTAACAAGCTCTCTGAAATCAATTCTTCCATCAGCAGTAAAATAGAACAACACCTTATTATTGTCAAATGTATACTCAGCCTTAATAAGCTTCATGTCAAGATTATGCTTTGCAATCTTCTCAAGACATATCTTAAATGCTTCTTTTTCCTTTTCTCTATTTTTTAATTCTCTTTCATCATCTTCTGGTGTTGCAACCCTTATAATTGCCTTTAGAGGCTGGATAACCGCTGTATCTTCTACTTCTCTTTCACCTAGAACAACCTGTCCATATTCAACTCCTCTGGCAGTCTCAACAATAACATGCTGTCCTGTTTCAACTGAATATTTCCCAGGTGCAAAAAAATATATCTTTCCAACCTGTCTGAATCTAACTCCAACAACTTTAGTCATCTATACTCTCCATTCTATGAATTTTCCTTAATCGCCATAATAAGCAATTCAATAACCAGATCAAAATTAACATTTGCCTGAAGTCTCACCTTAACCCTGTCAATAGAATTAATAATATCCTGTAAACCTTCATATGACATAGTCTGTGCCTGACTCTTTATCAGTGTCATCTGGTCATTAAATATGAGCAGATTAGTATCATTCGTACTCTTAAACATAAGTACATCCCTGTACCACATAAGCATAAGGTCAAGGTAATCATCAATAGTCAGCTTATAATTGGTAACTCTTTTCACCGATGTCATAATATCAGCCGAATCCATATCCTTAGCATTCTTAATAACATCCATTACATCACGTCTTAACTCTGCAAACTCAGTAGATTCAACCATAGTCATTGCCCTGCCGATTCGTCCGGCTGCAAATCTTGCTGCAAATTTACACTCGTAATCACCGATATTATCATAGTGGTCTTTAAGATATTTAATAACTACATCATCCTTAAGTGGCTTAAGATCAAGCACAACGCATCTTGACAGAATAGTCTGTAAGAAAACATCCGGATTATTAGCAAGAAGAATAACAATTCCATAAGCCGGTGGCTCTTCAATTGTCTTAAGCATTGCATTCTGTGCTGCAACAGTAAGCTTGTCTGCTTCATCAATAATGTATATCTTGTAAGGACTGCTGTAAGGCTTAATCTGCATATCCGATACAAGCTGGTCTCTTATATCATCAACACCAATACTTCCCGGCTTCTCATGTCCAACCCAGATAATATCCGGCTGATTCCTGCCCGCTGCCTGCACACAGGACTGGCACACCCCGCAAGGCTCAACACCGCCCGCCTCACACTGCAGTGTCTGTGCAAATGTGCTGGCAATAAGCTTCTTTCCTGAACCAAGTCCTCCGCTGATTACATAAGCATGAGATACCTTTCCCATAGATATTGCACTCTGCAAATGTTCTTTAATAGTCTCATATCCATATATATCTGAAAAATTACCCATACTTATTCCTCTTTTCATTACTTATCTGTAATATTATAACACATATTGCTCCTATGTTGAAATATCTAATAACAATCCCCTGATATCATCAATAGCTCCGACTATTGCAAGATGATCCTTTTCATCTTTTACCAGTTCTCTGGCAAGATTATCAAGATTCTCATCTACCATCTTAACAATTCCATACACCCTGTGTCTTCCTCTCCTGTCAAGAAAGTTCTCTCTTGAAAACTTATGCGAACGATTAACTACCTCATTTAAAAAGCCTTTTACGAGTTCTCTGTACTTACGCATATCTTTAATATCCATATGCTTAGCAATCTTTTCTCCCTGCTCAGTAATCTCCTGCATCATATTACCAAGCTTTTCCTGAAGGTCTTTTTCTTCAATATTACTTATTAATGTAAACTTGAAACTATCATCTGAACTTGCTGTGCTTTTTACACTCTGTATCTGAGATGACGCTTTAATATCATTAACTTTAATATCCATAGCAAACTCCAATCATATAACATATTATCATAAATACAGCATTAAAACAATCTTGTCTTTATTTCCTCTTTTATATTATATATACATTCATCAATTGAGCCGTTATTACTGAATCTTTTAACAATACCGGCATTTCTTATATTTTCCTCTGAAAAATCAACGCTGTCAGCTAAAAATCTTCTGCACATTTCCTCGTAATGTGGAACATCCTGCTCCTGTTCTCTCTTAATAGCCCTCTGCAGTCTTAGTCCATCTTCTACTTCAATATATATCGGAAGCATACACTCTTTTCCAAAGTACTCCACGAATTTGTTATATGCCTCTATTGTTCCAATAACTATGTAACGCTTTCCACTTCCAGACTCTATCTGACCATCATCTGCTGTGAAATATTTCCACTCTCCGTATACAGTCTGATATTTTCTCATTTCAATGATTTTATTATTTTTCTCAAACTCGCAGACTTTGTTATCATCTACAAAATAATACTCAACCCCATTTGTTTCACCAGCTCTCATAGGGCGTGTTGTATACATGGTTATTGTACTTAACCCAAGTGTTTCATCCTCTATAAGTGCCTTAAATATATGATCCTTTCCACTGGAACTTTTTCCCATTATAAATGCTATTTCAGGCATACAAATGCTCCTTTACATCCCTTATTTTTTGTGTTTTTATCGTTGCGGCTATCCTTTAAATTATCTTTAAGTCCAACTACTTCAAGACCATTATCTATTGCTTTGCTTATTATATTAACGACATTTTCAGATATAATCTCACCAGGACAAAGAATTGGAATTCCAGGTGGATACACATATACCATCTTTGCACTTATTCTACCATACAAAGAGCTATCATTCATCATAATTTTATCATATCCGTTTTTATCACCTTCATTTAAAGCCTTAGCTATACTCATTAAAGCTTCATTTTTAAAATCAGCTATATTTACTTTTATATCTGCTTTTTTTATTGATGAAGTATTATTAAATATATTGTAACGTTCAGCATAATTTTGATTATTATTTACACTGTTACTTTCAGATATTATATCATTATACCTTCTATCTATTTCACACAATGCATTGTAAAATCTGTCATAATACTCTGCAGAATCAAATATTGATGTCATGGCTATTGCATACTTTAATGACGACATTTCAAGCTGTATTCCATACTTCTTTAATAATATATCGTATAGTTTTTTAGCATTATCACACCCAATAACTATTTTAGATATATCATCTGAATCTATAAGCTTTATATTTTTAAGCTGACCTAATTTATTGCGTAATATTTTTAACTTTGATATATAATTTTCAAAAAGATATTTACCATCTTTTTCTATTATGCTCATGCATCTGTCTATTGATCCCATAAGTATATATGATGGACTGGTTGACTGATATATATTCCAGTATCTTTTCACCTTAGAAACATTTACATATCCATAGTTTATATGCATAACTGCTGTCTGTGTAAGCGAAGGAAGTGTCTTATGTACACTGTTTATAACTATATCTGCCCCCTGCTCAACTGCAGTCTGTGGAAATTCACAAGAAAACTTAAAATGTGCTCCATGAGCTTCATCAACTATAAGCGGTATATTATGTTCATGAAGATATGCTGCTATATTTTTAATGTCTGAAACGTTACCTTCATATGTCGGAGAAGTTATAACTACTGCCTTAATATCTTTGCCCATACTCTCATTCTTTTCCACAGTATCCTTTATTTCTCTTAAACTTATCCCCTTATAGTATCCATACTCGTCATCATATTGTGGATAAACATAATTCGCATCCAGTTCATTTAGGATAATTGCATTATAGACGGAAATGTGACAGTTTCTTGCCACTATTATACTATCCCCTTTATCCGTAACTCCACATATTGCCGCCATATTACCTGCCGTACTTCCATTAACTAAAAACAGACTCTCATCAGCTCCATATAATGCCGCTGTCTTTTCAAATGCTTTCTTTATCATTCCATCTGCATTATGCATGTTATCAAAGCCATCTATCTCAGTAATGTCTATGTCATATGGTGCTGGCATGTCATCCATATATCTGCCTATAAGTTCACTGTTTCGTTTAGCACCTGGCATATGCATAGGAACTATGTTTTCCTTGCTATATGCTTCTAATTTTCCAAGCATATCATCATATTGGTAAGCATTTTCATTATGAAGTTTCGTTTTCAATTCATTTTCTTTATATTGTTTATTTTTTTTATATTGTTTATTTTCTTCGTATATTTTCCACTCATTTATTTTTTCTTTAATATCTTTCATACTTATTTATTCCTTCCATAACATGCCTATATAAATACGATGAACTACCCATTGTCTAAAGCCAATGGGCTTCCTGCTTCATCGACCTCGT
>ERZ859967.1290-NODE-1290-length-11839-cov-2.698489_pt1 | contig 11839 bp, 10 predicted proteins | sample MGYA00510115_ERZ859967 | MGnify/ENA primary metagenome ERZ859967 (study PRJEB30046, sample SAMN00715171) | human gut metagenome | study: EMG produced TPA metagenomics assembly of the A metagenome-wide association study of gut microbiota in type 2...
GCATGGATATGGAAGTAAATGACATTTCCGCCATCCGCTATCCCTGTCCCCGATATATCGAACTTCCCAGAAAGCCGCTGGAAGACCGGCTGACAGCGGAGGATAAGCAGCTGCTCCTGCAGGCATTCGTGAGAAATAAAGACGAACTGGAACACCAGATCGAAGAGAGCAATAAGGTGGGAGATAAAATATTGATCCTCACGGATCCGGTATGCGCACTGGATGTGAGAGAACAGATCTTCCGGGATATTATCAAAATGTATGAAAAAGAGGGCACCATATTTTTAAAGCCCCATCCCAGAGACCTGCTGGATTACCAGAAGCTTTTTGCGGAATATCCCCAGTTCGATGCATCCATGCCCATGGAGATGCTGAACTTTTTCCCGAATCTGCGTTTTAAAAAGGTGGTAACCATATTTACGGAGGTAAAGGGACTTCCTTTTGCGGATGAAGCGGTACGCCTCGGACCTGATTTTATGGATGCCTATGAGGATCCACTGATCCACAGACAGAATGAACAGATATAAGTTTGGAGACCGTCAATGATACAGATCATCAAGAAATTACGTGTCCTGCTGGACAAAAAACAGAAAAGAACCATGGTGGGACTCATTATCCTCATGGTGATCAGTGCCTTTTTGCAGACTGCCGGTGTGGGAATGCTGGTGGAGGTCATGCAGATCGTCATTGACCCCGAAGCGGTTCAGCACAGCCGGGTGGCGGAAGCCTGCTATGAGATCCTGGGAGTGGAAAGCTACCGGACTTTCTCCATCATTGTCATGGTACTTCTGATCCTGGTATTCGTAGTGAAGAATCTGTTTACTTATTTCCAGCAGAAGCTGACATTATCTTTCGTATACACGAACCAGTTCCGGACCTCGGAGCGCATGATGCGCAACTATCTGCGCCGCGGGTATGAATTTTATCTGAATGCGGATACTGCAGTGGTGCAGCGAAGCATCACTTCGGATGTAAACAATATGTATGCCCTGATCCTGGCACTTTTACAGCTGTTGTCCGATACGGTGGTATCGTTGTTCGTCATCAGCTACTGCTTTATCTCCAGTGGTACCATGACGATCCTGATGGCGGTGGTACTGCTGCTTCTGATGTGGCTGATCAAGCGGGTCCTGAAGCCGATCATGTACAAGGCAGGCAAGGATAATCAGGATTATTACAGCAGTCTGTTCAAATGGATCTCCCAGACGGTACAGGGAATTAAGGAAGTGAAGATCTCCGGCAAGGAGCAGTATTTCGTATCCGAGTATCGCAAGTGCGGTAAGGGATATGTGGATGCCGTACAGCGTTACAGTCTGTATAATCAGGTGCCGAAGCTGCTGATCGAGACAGCCTGTGTAGCTACAATGGTGGGCTACATGATCTTCCTCGTGGCGACCGGAGTATCCACGGAAAATATGCTGACGGTATTCGGAACTTTGGCAGCAGCGGCACTGGTACTACTGCCCTGTGTCAACCGTATCAATAATCAGATCAATTCCATCGCCTATTTTGAACCCTTCTTCATGGGAGTCAGCGATAATCTGCAGGACGAGATCAACGGACAGAATATTGACATGTCCTTTGCTACCGATGAGGATGAGAAGCTGGATGTGAAAGAAAGCATCGAGATGAAGGACATTACTTATGCATATCCCAACACAGAGCGTCTGATCTTCGATCATGCGGATCTGAAGATCCCGGTGGGAGCTTCCGTGGGTATCGTGGGTACCTCCGGCGCCGGCAAAAGCACGGTGGTGGATATTCTGCTGGGACTGCTGGAGCCCAGTACAGGACATATCTATGCGGACAGCGTGGATGTGAAGGACCCCGGCAATTACCGGAAATGGCTGAAAAACATCGGCTATATTCCCCAGATGATCTTCATGCTGGATGATACCATCCGTAAAAATGTGGCTTTCGGTGTGCCGGAAGATAAGATCGATGAAGAGAGACTGTGGGAAGTCTTAAAAGAGGCCCAGCTGGATGAATTTATCAAGACTCTGCCGGAAGGCTTAGAGACCGGTATCGGCGAGCGGGGTATCCGTCTCTCCGGAGGACAGAGACAGCGTATCGGTATTGCCAGAGCACTGTACAATGATCCCGAGGTGCTGATCCTGGATGAGGCAACTTCCGCACTGGACAATGATACGGAGGCAGCCATCATGGAATCCATCAACAGGCTGCACGGCCGCAAGACGCTGATCATCATTGCACACAGATTGCAGACCATTGAGAAATGTGACATTGTCTACCGGGTAGAAGACGGCAGGGCAAAAGTGGAGTGCGGAACGGTATGAGTAAAAAGCTGAGTATCATCGTACCCGTCTATAATATGGCGGCAGAGGGAAAACTGAATTACTGTCTGGACAGCCTGGTGGGACAGACCATCCGGGGACTGTATGATTATGAGATACTCTGTGTGGATGATGCTTCCACCGATGATTCTCTGGAGATTCTGCTGGATTATGAAAAAAGATATCCCGAACTGGTGCGTATCCTTCCGAACCGTGTGAATCTCAGACAGGGCGGTGCGAAGAACGAAGCATTGAAGGTGGCGGAGGGAGAATGGATCGGCTTCATCGACAGCGATGACTGGGTATCTCCCGATTATTACGAGAAGCTGTTAAAAAAGGCGGAAGAGACCGGGGCGGATGTGGTCGGCTGTGATTACAGTCTGGTGGATCATCATACCTTTGAGGTCGGAAAAGTGATCGTCAACAATACACCGGATCAGACCGGGGAACTGACGGAGGAACAGCATAAAAGTCTGTTTATCCGGCCCGGCAGTATGGTGTTGAAGATTTATAAGCACAGTGTGATCCGGGAGAACCGGCTGGATTTTCCGGCACATATTTTTTATGAGGATAATTGTGCGGGACCTTTGTGGAGTCTGTATTTCCGGCATTTTGCGAGAGTGGAGGAGCCGCTTTACTATTATTACCAGCATGCGGTATCCACAGTGCATCATATCACAGAAGAAAAATGCAGGGACCGCATGAAGGCAGCGGAGCTTTTATATACCGAGTGCAGAGACAGGGGGTTCCTTGCGGAATACCGGCAGGAGATCGAATACCGTTTCACGGAGTTGTATTATGCGATCACGTTATTCTCTTATATGAGTGGTGTGAAGAAGCCGAAGATTTCATTTATCAGGGAATTACGTCAGGGTATGGAAAAATATTTTCCGGAGTTTGACCAAAATAAATATTATCTGCAGCATACCGGAACAGAGGAACAGAAGCTGATCGCCATGCAGAAAAAGAGTGATCTGCGGTTCTATCTGTACTACAGACTGCGGCAGTTCGTATGGAAATTACGGGCCTGATGGGAAGGCACCGGTCATGAGAAAGATGAGGTTAGGAAAATGAGCAGATTAGCCATTATCACAGCCAGGGGAGGCAGCAAGCGGATCCCGAAAAAAAATATCAGGGAATTTTGCGGGAAACCGATCCTGGCATATTCTATCGAAGCGGCACTGGCCAGCGGATTGTTTGACCATGTCATGGTGTCCACGGATGATGAAGAAATCGCACAGATTGCGGAAAAATACGGTGCGGAGGTTCCTTTTTTCCGGAGTGAAGCGACCTCCGGAGACTTTGCTACCACCAATGACGTGCTGGCAGAGGTGCTGGCAGAGTATGAGAAGCGGGGGATGCATTTTGACATTGCCTGCTGTATCTATCCTACGGCCCCTTTTGTGACGGCGCAGAAGTTGACCGATGCCGTGGAGCAGCTGGAAGCAAGTGATGCGGATACCCTGATCCCAGTGGTCAGCTTTTCCTATCCGCCTCAGAGAGCCATGGTGGTGGAACAGGGACGACTGGTATTCAAATATCCGGAATATCTGGACAGCAGATCCCAGGACCTGCAGCCCCATTATCATGATGTGGGTCAGTTTTATGTATTCCGCACGGAACGTTTTGCCGTGAATCAGAAACTCATGGTGGGAAATATCCTGCCGCTTGTCGTGTCGGAACTGGAGGTACAGGATATTGACAACCTCACCGACTGGAAGATCGCAGAGATGAAATACCGTCTGATGACGGAGGAGAAATAATTCCGAAAGGATCAGAGATTATGACAACAGGAAGACTGGCAGTGCTGTCCAATGTGAATATGAATATGGTGATCCGCATGCTTCAGAAAAATGCACAGGTTTACGAAGCGGAGGGCTATGGCAACGAACTGGGGACTTTGCTGAATCCGCAGTCTTCTTATCATGCTTATCATGCGGAGATCACGTTTCTGATCATGGATCTGGCAGAACTGCTGGAGCATGATCTGGATCCGGTCACCGCAGAACAAAAGATCGGAAACTGGTTCCGGACACTGGAGGGATGCCTGCCACAAGAAGGAGTCTTCTACGTGTCGGATGCTTATCTGTGGGCGGTGGAGCTTGCCGTGCTGGCGGATACCGGGAGAAAATCACAGCTGGAAGGCATCTGGGAACGGGAGCTTAGAAATCTGCAACAGAAGCATGCCAATGTGAGGAGCTTCCCTTACCGTGCGCTGACAGAGCATTTCGGAGAAGAGAAAGCCTTTTCTCCCAAAATGTGGTATATGGGAAAAGTGCTCTGGGGGATGGAGATGCAGTCGGCACTGGCGGAGCAGATCCTCTACCGGGCCGCACTGGAATACCGCACGCCGAAAAAGGTGCTGGTGCTGGATCTGGACAATACGCTGTGGGGAGGCCTGGCGGGAGAGACAGATCATACCCCGGTGGTGTTATCGGAAGATCACAGTGGACTGGCCTATAAAAATCTGCAGCGCGTACTGAAGATCATGCAGAGTCAGGGTGTGCTCCTGGCCATTGCGTCCAAGAATAACGAAGCGGATGCCATGGAGATCCTGGAGCATCATCCCCATATGGTGCTTCGCCCGGAGGATTTCGCTGCGCAGCGGATCAACTGGGATCCGAAACCGGACAATATCCGGAAAATAGCGGAAGAATTGAACCTGGGGACCGATTCTTTTGTCTTTTTCGACGACAGTGAAGCGGAGCGGGAGATGGTACGGCAGATGCTTCCGGAAGTGGAAGTGCCGGAGTTCCCTGCGAGAGCGGAAGATCTGGCGCCTGCCATGGTGAAAATATATGAAACATATTTTGCTGCAGCGGTGATCACCGGAGAGGACCGGGAGAAGACTGCACAATACCGGGCCAATGCCGGCAGAAAACAAATGGAAGACCGGGCGGGCAGCTTTGAGGAGTATGTGAAAAAGCTGGAGATCTGTCTGCTGCCGGTGGATCCGAAGGAACATCTGGACCGGCTGACACAGCTTTTGAACAAGACGAATCAGTTCAATCTGACGACGAGACGTTATACCTTAGAACAGATGCGACAGATCACAGAGGATACGAAGAAACGGGTATTTCTGTATCAGGTGACGGACGTGTTCGGAGATAACGGCATTGTGGCAGCAGCGATCGTGGATACGGCGGGAGAATTGCCGGAGATCACGGATTTCGTTATGAGCTGCCGTGTCATGGGCCGCAATATCGAAAATGCGGTGATCGACCGCATCGAACAGCAGATGCGGGAAGAGGGATATACCGTTCTGCGGGGCAGATATGTGCCCACGGCGAAAAACAAGCCAGTGGAGACCATGTATGACAGACTGGGCTACCGGAAAACGGACAGCACACCGGAAGGCGGCACCTGTTATGAGATCGTGTTGGCCGAGAGGCCCGAGAGAGCCTATTGGTTAAAGGAAAATCTGTATGATTGAGCGCCGGATGTCTGATGCCAGGCTGCGGCAAATAGGAAGAAAGAGAATGAGGTTAATCTTATGAAAGAGAAGATCATAAAGCTGATTGAAGAGATATTAAAGGTCCCGGCGGGAACCATCACCGAGGATACCATGATCGAAGATGTGGAGCAGTGGGATTCGCTGGCACATGTCATGATCATCGGACAGCTGGAGGAAGAGCTTGGTGTCAGCATTCCCCTGGAAGAAGCCATCGAATTAAAAGGAATGCGTGAACTCCTGGAAAAGGCAGGCTGCGAATGAGTGTCACATTAAGAAAGATCACTGAAGAAGATCTGGAACAGATCATGCGCTGGCGCATGGATCCGGAGATCACCCGGTATATGAATACCGATCCGAAGCTTACATTGGAAGGACAGAAGAAATGGTTCGCCAAAGTGCAGCAGGATCCGGATGTGAGCTACTGGATCATACAGATCGATGGGACACCTGCCGGTGTCATCAATTACACGGGACTTACGGATCCGGCGGGAGACCTGGGATGGGCCTATTATGTGGGGGAGAAGAAGCTTCGCAGTATTCAGGCGGCCCTGGCCCTGGAGATGAGTATGTATGATCACGCATTTCTGGAGCTTGGGAAAAATGCGGTATACAGTGATGTGTTTACCCTGAATCAGGGGGTGATCCAGCTCCACAAGATCTGCGGCTGTGAGGTCGTGGAGGAGAAGAAAGCCTGTGTGGAGAAAAATGGAACGGCTTACGACGTGACGTTCATGCGCATGACGGCGGATCACTGGAAAGAGATCCGGGACAACAAAAAATACGAACATATTGTATTTCCATAAAATTTCTATACGCAGATTTGTGCCTGCACAAGAGGCTATAACAGCTGAAGATTTGCAGGTTACGGAAAGGCAAGGGTACTATTATGAACAAAGAAATCATGATCGGAAATCGCAGGATCAGTGAGGATGCGCCCACTTTTGTGATCGCGGAAATGTCTGCAAATCACTTAATGGATTTTGACAGAGCGGTGGCAATCATGCAGGCGGCGAAGGACGCCGGCGCGGATGCCATTAAGATACAGACTTATACACCGGACACCATCACACTGGATTGTGACGATCCCTGTTTCCAGATCACCCAGGGTACCATCTGGGACGGAACGACACTGCATAAATTATACGAGACGGCCTATACGCCCTGGGAGTGGCAGCCCAAACTGAAAAAAATCGCAGAGGAGATGGGACTGATCTTTTTCTCCTCTCCGTTTGATCTGACCAGCATTGATTTCCTGGAGGAGATGGATGTGCCGGTATATAAGGTGGCCTCTTTTGAGATCAACGATATTCCTTTTATCCGCAAGATCGCCCGCACCGGCAAACCGATCATCATGTCCACGGGAATTGCTTATCTGGCGGATATCGAACTGGCATTGCGCACCTGTAAGGAAGAAGGCAATGAGAACGTGATCCTGTTGAAGTGTACGTCCGCTTATCCGGCCCCTTACGAGGATATCAATCTGAAGACCATTCCTTCCATGAAGGAAGTATTTGACTGTGTGGTGGGACTGTCCGACCATACCATGGGATGTGCGGTGGCGGGAGCCGGAGTGGCCCTGGGTGCCAAGGTAGTCGAGAAACATCTGACGCTGCGCAGGGCGGACGGCGGTGCAGATGCGGCATTCTCCATGGAGCCGGAAGAATTCAAGGAGATGGTGGACCACATCCGAATGATCGAGAAGGCAGTAGGAAAGGTGACCTATGATCTGACACCGAAGCAGAAGAAGAGCAGAGAGCATTCCCGTTCCCTGTTCGTGGCAAAAGATATGAAAGCGGGAGATGTCTTCACTCCGGAGAATTTACGCTCCGTAAGACCCTCCTGCGGACTGCATACCAAATATTATGAAGAACTGTTGGGCAAACGTATTACCAGAGATGCAAAACTGGGAACGCCCATGAGCTGGGATCTGGTTGATTTTTCGGAGTGATGCTATGTATTATTTTCGGGCAGACGGCAGTGCGAAAACCGGCGCGGGACATCTGATGCGTTGTCTGACGGTGGCACTGGAATTGCAAAAATTAACAGAACATTCGGAGCAGGTGTGCTTTCTGTGTGCGGATGAGGCTTCCGCAGAATTGCTACGGAGTAACCATATGCCGGTGAAAGTGCTGGGGACGGATCCCGAAGATCTGGAGGGAGAACTTCCGGTACTGGAGAGACTGGCGGGAGATACGAAACAGATATTTCTCGTAGACAGTTACCGGGTGACGGATGCTTATCTGCAGGGACTGCGCAGGTTTGGCAGAGTCTTTTTGCTGGACGATATGCAGCAGCATGCCTATCCTGTGGATGGAGTGATCAATTATAATCTGTTCGCTTCCGAGGAAAAATACCGGGAATTGTACGGTGACACAGTCCCGCAGTATCTCGGGGCACCCTATGTGCCGGTAAGACAGCAGTTCTGTGATGCTTCCGGGAGTTATGCGGTGGCAGAACAGGTGACGGATGTACTGATCACGACCGGCGGCGGAGATATAGATAATATTGCGGGAGAGATCCTGCGTCAGCTGGCGGAATATGATCTGAACGGCTGCCCGGTCCGATACCATCTGGTGGTGGGAAGGTTCAACCCCAACCGGGAGAAGCTGGAACAGTATGCCTCCGTGCATGAAAATGTAAGATTGCACTGTGATGTGCGGGATATGGCGGCGCTGATGGCACAGTGCCAGCTGGCGGTGACCGCCGGCGGAACGACGATTTATGAACTGGCGGTGCTGGGAGTTCCTTTTGTATGCTTTTCCTATGCGGAGAATCAGGAAGCACTGACAGAGTGGCTGGGAACACAGCAGATCGCAGGCTATGCGGGAGCATGGCACCGGGCTGCCGGGGAGACACTGGAGCGCATTGGAGCGTGGTGTCTAAAGGCACAGAGGGATTCCGGACTGCGTCGGCAATGCTATGAAACAGAGCGGGGACTGATCGACGGCCTCGGAGCTGCAAGGATCGCACAGATATTGATAACGGCAGGAAAATTAGGAATAAAGTAAGGAATAAGTAAGGAATGGAGAAGAACGGGATCAAAGCAGGCAACAGAAAAGAAAAAATTGCATACAGTATTGTGGCGATCGCGTTGTTCCTGATCCTGTTATGGACTTTTTTCCCGGGGGACCGCGAGTATCAGAGAATTCCCTACGATGTGGTATTTCTGGGAGACAGTGTGTACGGACTGTGCCGGGATGAGACCTCCATTGCTGCCAAACTGCAGGAGAAGACAGGCCTGAAGTGTTATAACGGAGGACTGGGCGGAACGGTTCTGGGAAGAGCGGACGAAGAGAGAAGACTGGGATATACCAAGGATTCCCTGTCTGCGGCAGGACTGGTGAGATCTTTTGCGGTAAAGGATTTCGGTGTGCAGAAGACGATACGGATCCGGGAAGCTGCCACAGATTATTTTGAAGATACGCTGGGGGATCTGGGGCAGATCGATTTTGATGCGGTACAGATTTTGTTTATCGGATCCGGACTGAATGATTATCACGCGGGGAATCCCATTGAGTCCGTGACGGATCCGTATGATGAATATACGTATTGCGGAGCAATCCGCAGTATTGTAAAGGAACTGCGGGAGGCTTATCCGGATCTGCGGATCATATTTATCACGCCGCCGTATACCTGGTATACGGTACCGGAGGTAACCTGTGAAGAGTACGATCTGGGAGGCGGCGTACTGGAAGATTATGTCAATGCGGAGATTGGGATCTGTGAAGCATTGGATGTGGAAGTGATCGATATTTATCATGACTATTATCCTCATGACAACTGGGACGATCTGTATCTCTATACGGATGACGGATTGCATCCCAACGAAGCGGGGCGGGAGAAGATTGCCCAGACACTGGCGGACTACCTGAATCAGACGTTAGACGAGGAGTGACAGACGGATGAAGACACCGTGGGAACTTTTGAAAGAGAGCAAGACAAAAATAAAGACAACCTGGAGGATCGCGTTCGTATCGGCGCTGGTGCTGGGATTATGGATCCATCTTCCGGTGATGCTGTCGGATATTCCGAATCATGACGGACTGAGCAGCATGTATTTTGACCAGAATATGATCACTTCCGGACGCTGGTTTTTAACTGTTGCCTGTGGATTTTCTTCTTATTTTACCATACCCTGGGTGATCGGACTGATCGGACTGATATGGCTGGCACTCACGGCAGCGGTACTTACGGAAGTGCTGGAACTGACGGATCCGGTGACCATTACTGTGGTGAGCGGTCTGCTGGTATCTTTTCCGGCGCTGGCATCTACTTTTGCCTATGTGTTTACCATGGATGGTTACATGCTGGCGTTGTTTCTGGCGGTACTGGCGGTTCTGTTTACGGCGAAATATCCCAGAGGCTATCTGGCCGGTGCAGTGTGTCTGGCATTCAGCATGGGAATCTATCAGGCGTACCTGCCTTTTACGATCCTGCTGTGTGTATATAAGATCCTGCTCTTTTTCATGGAGGAAAAAGGCTGGAAAGAAAAGGCGAAATATGTATGCCGTTATCTGGGGATGGGAATTGCCGGCGGAGTATTGTATTATGTGATCCTGCAGATCCTGTTGAAGCTGCAGGGCAAGGTGCTGGATACTTATCAGGGGATCAATTCCATGGAGCAGATGGGATCCGGCATGGGAATTCTGGCAACCATAAAGGGAATGTACGTGGATTTCCTGGCATTTACGGTTCACGGCAATGTTCTTGTGAACAATATTTTTTCACTGGCGGCCTGCATTATTTTAGTGGCAACGGTGGCATTTTTAGTGATCCGCAGTATGATTTGGAGAAAATGGTGGAAGAATCCGGCATTTTTCGTTATAATGATTCTGTTGGGCATCAGTATGCCGCTTCTGACCAATGTGATATTGCTCATTTCTCCGAACCTGACCTATCATTTGCTGATGCGATACCAGTGGGTATTGTATCTGATCCTTATGAGCGCGTTCGCGGACCGGTATACCGCTGAGGAGAGTCGTACGGACGTGGTATTGCAATGGGCAGCATTGTGTGCGGCGGTGGTATTGGTGTTCGATTATGGAATTTCCGATAATATCGGATATTCCAATCTGGAGAATTATCTGAACGGACTGGTCGGTGATACAGGCACTTCTATCGTACGTCCTTTCGTTACGGATCGTGAAGTAGCCGTTCTAAATATCACCGGCATGTCGGGTATACAAGTATATTCTTCGTATCCGCAGGTAAAGAAAAGCGAAATCAGCCTGCCGGCATTGCAACCGGGCATATACATCGTGACCTATATCCTGACCGACGGAAGCCGGCAAAATGAAAAAATCGTTATTACCTAATAAAACAGATAACCTGAGTTCGACATAAAACTTATCCTGCACGGCTTCCCCCTCTTTCCTGAAGAAGAAGAAGAAGCCATACAGCATGATTTTTACAGCGAGTGGAGGTTAAACAGAACTCTAATTTATAATAGATACTCAATGAAAACCAGTAAAACCATCTATCTTCTCATGTTGCTATTATGCCTGCCGGCATCTGTAGCAGCACAATTGCTTCCGGCTTTCCCGGGTGCCGAAGGACACGGCCGCTATACAACCGGTGGCCGGGGCGGCAACGTTTACCACGTGACAACCCTTGAAGACAGTGAGGCCAAAGGAACCCTCCGCCATGCTGTCAAGCAAAAGGGAGCACGCATCATTGTTTTCGATGTGGCAGGAACGATCTATCTGAAAAGCGATTTGAAAATCTCCAATGACTACATCACCATTGCGGGACAAACTGCTCCGGGACAAGGTATTTGCATTGCCGACTATCCCGTCATTATCTCAGCCAACGATGTTATCCTCCGCTATCTGCGTTTCCGCGTAGGTACTGAAAGCATAGCCAACGGCGGAGAGCCCGACGGACTCGGTGGTATGGACCGAAAGAACATCATTGTAGACCACTGCTCCATCAGTTGGTCGGTGGACGAATGCTTATCCGTATACGGCTCGGAAAACACCACTGTGCAATGGTGTATCGTATCCGAAAGTTTACGCAGTTCAGGACACAGCAAAGGAGTACATGGTTATGGCGGTAACTGGGGAGGCGCTCATGCTTCCTACCATCACAATCT
>ERZ859967.1292-NODE-1292-length-11827-cov-2.612980_pt1 | contig 11827 bp, 5 predicted proteins | sample MGYA00510115_ERZ859967 | MGnify/ENA primary metagenome ERZ859967 (study PRJEB30046, sample SAMN00715171) | human gut metagenome | study: EMG produced TPA metagenomics assembly of the A metagenome-wide association study of gut microbiota in type 2...
AAATGGGAAATAGGGATTGATGTATTCGGCCTGGTCGTTAGCCCAAATGGCGGCATAGTAAGATTCTCCGCCAGGACCATGCATGGGACCGCCTTTGGTGGCATAAATACTTTCGCAAGACCGGATTTTGGAGAAAGCAAACATTTTATCGAGTATCGGGTCCGGAGTTTCCAATATAAGGTTACTCATCCATTCAGATACAAGTGCTTGTCGTTTTAATAATTCTTGATTGGCATCTATGACGGCCTCTTTCTCAGAAGGCTTGTAGCCGGAAATAGAGGCGGAGAATGTATAACTTTTGTCGGGAAGCAATGTGACAGCCCTTTCAGTTCCATGGGTCAGTAATTTGATAGAGTAACTTCCTGCCACACCTTGTTTCGGATTTGTGGAAAGCGTGGTGATGCCGGTGGGAATCTCAAGGCTTACTTCACTGGTTCCTGTATTGGTGAACTCATACATCTCAATCAATGACGGTGATTCGGTTGAAGGCAGATAAGTGCGTTTCAGTGATAAGGAATTTTTCTTTCCCAGTGTGATATCGCTGATCACTTCCATTGTTCCGTTTAGCGTGATAGTTCTCACTTGTTCTTCTATGGAACGGCCGTTAATAGTCATCGCATCTAATGGATTCCAATCGAAGCGACGCATCAGGCTACCATGTGTATTGTTAGGTATAGTACGCAACATAGGCCATATCATGCTTTTATTCAATTCGAAAGCTCCTGTTTTGTCTACGCCATACCTTAAAACGACTGCTATTTGTTTGCCTGCCATTTCGATGTGGTCATGATGCACGTCTCCTTTTTTAACTTGCCATGTAATACCGCCGTCAGTATTGATTTTCCAACGTTGTTGTGCATAGTTTATCGGGATGCATGACAGAATTAAAAGAAATAGGAATAGTCTTTTCATTTTATTGCAGTTTTATGAGGTTTACTTCTTTGTAATTGTCATTGCAAATCCACCGCCGGATGCCATACGAATTTTTTTCTTGGAAGCGGGAGTGATGGTGAATTGCTCTTGTTTATAGTCTTCGGCTTGCTTGTCGGCATTGATACCATCTTTGAATAATATGACTTCATAGTTGCCATTATCAAGGAAATCAAAGTCGAGAGTAATCTCGCGGGCAGTCCAGTCGGTCATTCCGCCTATATACCAAGAAGTACCAGCCCTGCGAGCCATTATAATGGATTCGCCTACTTTGCCTTGTAAAACACGTGTTTCTTCAATACCTTTGTTTGGAATGCTAATGATAAAATCCGTACATTCCTGTTCGCGTTTGTAAATAGTTGGATTATCTGCAAGCATGGTCAAAGGAGAATCATGTACCACATAAGCTGCCAGTTGATGGCAACGGGTACCTTGACTCATCGGATTATAGTAGATATCCTTAAAGTCTTTTTTAGATGCATTCCGCATGGCTCCCGGAGTATAGTCTACCGGTCCTGCCATCATGCGTATATAGGGCATTGTTACGTCATATTCCATCATATCTTTCTGAATTGAACTCCATTTCATTTCTTCCATACCGAAAACTGCCTCAAAGTTAATAATATTTGGATAAGTACGGTTCAATCCGGCAGGCTTATGAGTGCCATGCAGGTCAAGAATCAGCTTGTATTTAGCACACATTTCAGCGGCACGATAGTTGAATGCAGTCATTTCCTGATCGTCACGGTCCATAAAGTCCACTTTGAAACCCTTTACTCCCATTTCGGCATAATGACGGCACACATTTTCCATATCACGCTCGAATGCATGATAACCGGCCCAAAGGATGATACCTACATTTTTGGAAGCTGCGTAATCTACCAGTTCTTTCAGGTCAATCTCCTTGACAACCTGCATCAAATCCGCCTGTAAGTTCACTGCCCATCCCTCGTCAAGTATCACATACTCGATACCGTTTGCAGAAGCAAAGTCTATATATGCCTTATAAGTCGGATTATTTACTCCGGTCACAAAATCAACGCCATCCAGATTCCAGTCATTCCACCAGTCCCAAGCAACCTTTCCCGGTTTAATCCATGAAAGATCGGATATACGTGAAGGCGCACCTAACAGGTAGCTGAGATTGGTAGCGGCAAGGTCCTTATCGGTGGTAGTAACCACGGCTATACGCCAGGGGAAGTTTCTCGGCTTATCCACTTTGGCAATATAGTCTTCATGCTCCTTCACCAACATCTGAAGCTGGTTGTGACCACCCTGTACCGTACGCTTCGGATAAGGAGCATGCATACTGCTCAGACGATTCGCGCCTTCCGAAGCAGAAAGATAAAGTCCCGGATAATTTTCCAGATCGGACTCTGTGATACAGACTTTCACTCCATCGCCCGCATCTACTACCAACGGCAAGAACATCAAGCGCTGTTTATTCAGCTTCGACAGTTTGTCCGTTGTATACGTATTCTCGAAAGAATTAAAAAACTGGGAGTTATAATCACCGTCTTTACCGCTTTTTACATAAGGCACGGAGGCAGTCATATCCGATGGAAAACAATAATCAGATACTTCCGTCACCACATGAAAAGGCTTCTTCCCCTGATTCACAAAACGGTAGGCGATACCGTCATTGTATGCACGAAACTCTACATTCCAGTCTTTTTTGAAACGCAAGGTCAGTCCATTATAATGATTTCTCAATTCGCTGGCACGGTAGAAAGGAGATGGTATCATCTCGTCCACACTCTTCCTGGAAGTTCCGGATAATTTCGCATTTTCTCCCCAGACAGTCCCGTTATCCAACGTCATTGATATGGGAGAAGGAGTCAGAATCTGCCTGCCGTTGCATGTAATGTCATAAGTCAGCCGGTCGCCAATGGTTATTGTCGTTTTCAGATTTCCATCAGGTGAGGCTAGTGTAAATTGCTTCTGAGCTTGCAACGAAAGCGTACACAAGACACATAATAATAAAAATGTAAGTTTTTTCATGGTTGTAACTAATATATTAGATTTCAAAATAATTATTCCGCAATAAAGCGCTTTGTCTGTACATCACGACTGTTCGTACCTATCATCACGTCAAACTCTCCCGGTTCGTAGATATATTGCAGCCCGGAATTATAAAATTTCAGGTCATCTTCCGTAAGTACAAACTTCACTTCACGGCTTTCTCCTTTTTTCAGGAAGATACGATCGAAGCCTTTCAGCTCTTTCACCGGACGCGCTACTTCCGCATAGATATCACGCAAATAGATTTGTACCGTTTCATAGCCGTCATGGTTCCCTTTGTTGGTGACGGTAACGGAAGCTGTCAGGTTTCCATTTTTCGGCAAGGTTTCCGAACTGAGCTGCAGGTCGCCATATACAAAGTCGGTATAACTCAAACCGTATCCGAAAGGATAAAGAGGTTCGTTACCCTCATCCAGATAGTTGCTGGCATACCGGTTGAAAACACGGTTGTCCGGGTCCGGACGTCCGGTGTTCAAATGATTGTAGAACAAAGGAAGTTGCCCTACCGAACGAGGGAAGGTAGTAGTCAGCTTGCCGCACGGGACGGCTTTGCCAAACAGAACATCGGCAACGGCATCCCCTGTCTCACTACCTCCGAACCATACATTCAGAATAGAAGGAATGTGTTCGCTTTCCCAGTTCAAGATCAAAGGACGACCGGTGAACAGGAGCAGTACCACAGGCTTACCTGTTTTCACCAATGCTTTCAATAAGTCCTGCTGAGCGTCAGGGATTTCCAGATTAGTACGGGAAGGAGATTCACCACTCATTTCCGCACATTCACCCACAGCAGCCACAATCACATCGGCACGGGCAGCCGTACGCAATGCCTCGGCCAGCAGTTGCTGATCATTACCACGTTCCAACGGACGGATGCCGACAGCTCCTTTTTCCATTTCCGCATCATAATATACATTGCTGCCTTTGGCATAAAGTATTTCAGCCTTGTCTCCTACTGCCGACCGGATTCCTTCGAGTAATGTACCATGTCTGGACGGAGTACAGGTCATGCTCCACATTCCGCACATATTATTGCGTGCATCTGCCATCGGACCTATTAATGCAATTTTCCCTTTTTCCTCCAACGGAAGCAGGTGATTCTCATTTTTCAGTAGAACAAACGTCTCTGCCGCAACCTCGCGTGCAACTGCACGGTGCTCAGGTGTATAAAGTTCTTTTTCCGCACGTAACGTATCGCAATATTTATATGGATCGGCAAACAAGCCCAGTTTATACTTAGCCTCCAGCACACGACGGCAAGCTGCATCAATCTGTGCTTCGGTGACTTTCCCCTCTTTCAGCGATTCTTCCAACGTATTGAGAAAGCCGCAGGAAACCATGTCCATATCCGTCCCCGCCTGCAAAGCACGGACAGAGGCTTCCTTCAAAGGAGCCACACCATGAATGGACATTTCAGCAATGGAATTGTAGTCTGTGACCAAAAGTCCCTGAAATCCCCATTCGTCACGAAGCACGTCTGTCAACAGCCATTTATTTGCCGTAGCCGGTATGCCGTCTACTATATTAAAAGAACTCATCACACTACCGACACCAGCCTCAACCGCCGCCCGATAAGGAGCAAAATATTCGTTATACATACGCAGATGGCTCATGTCGACTGTATTATAATCCTTACCGGCTTCTGATGCTCCATAGAGGGCGAAATGTTTTACACAAGAAAGGATTTCATCTTTTCCCTGCATACTGTCACCTTGATAACCGTGCACATAGGCCTTTGCCAACAGTGAACCCAGATAAGGGTCCTCACCGCTTCCTTCGGCAATACGTCCCCAACGGGCATCCCGGCAGATATCTACCATCGGGCTGAATGTCCAGCAAATGCCATCCGCACTGGCTTCAATGGCAGAAATCCGCGCCATCCGCTGAATAGCCAACGTATCCCAACTGCATGAGAGGGCCAACGGTATCGGGAAAATCGTTTCATAACCATGTATGACGTCCGCCCCGACTATCAAGGGAATTTTCAATCGGGTTTCTTCCACTGCCAGCCGTTGCAGGTCATAGATTTTTTTGATTCCTTTTACATTGAAAAAGCCACCGATCTCTTCTTTGCGAATCATATCACTAAGCTCACTATTCATCACCGAGCCTGTCACCAAGTCGCCACCGGAAGGAAGGTTCAACTGTCCCAGCTTCTCACGGATCGTCATTTTACCCATCAGGTCTGTGACAAAGCGATCCATCTCTACCTCTTTTCCCCCACCAGACTCCGAACAGGAAAAGAATATAATGCCACAAATGGCACCAAACACCAGATTTCTTATTTTCATAAGCTCTTCAAATTATTTATTTACTTTTCTGACTTTACCTTCTATACAATAACGGCAACATCGGTCAACAGAATCTATTTCGCCAAAGTTAACACTTCCTTCTAAATAATGAGACATATACCCGCAAAATAGATTATTTATTTCTGTCAACTGAATCTATATACAATAGACGGTTCAGAAAGAAAAAGCCACATTAATTCAGAGCTACAAATTTTCCATCCTTAATATAAATAGGTGTTATCACCGGATGTTCCGTCTGCGAATTCGGTGCATGATAAGAAATCATCAGCCTGCCTTTAAGATCCTTGAATACCATCGCGTGTCCGCCATCGTCACTATTTAACGTTTCGGGCTCCTGCACCCAAGGACCAAGCACATCACCTGATGCCGAGACAGCCTGCCCGATAGCATATTTTCCATCTGTCTTTCGGAAACTGGACCATAGCATAATCAGTTTTCCATCATCCAGACGATAGATAAAAGGAGCATCCGTAACATTGCCTGTCACCCCGGAACTTGTAATAGAGCCTACCCAGGGAGCTTCCGAAGCCTTGAACAACAGATACGGATCACCTTCTGTCGTTTTCAGATCTTTCGCCAGCCGTTGGGCATAAATTTCACCGTCGATGGCCTCCAGCCACTCACGACAGAACAACAGCCAGGGATTTCCTTCTTTGTCAATATACAAAGATCCATCCAGGCACATCCAGCCGGAAGGAGTAATCGCCTTGTTTACAAGTGGAGTGAAAGGGCCTTTCGGACTATCGGAAACTAGAATAGAAGTTCCCCGCTTCACTCCCGCATTACTGAAAGTAGCAAATAAATAATAACGTCCTTCATATTCATACACATCCGGTGCCCAAAAATCCTGTTGCCCCCAGAAATCAGTTTTAGCTATAAAAGAATATCCTTCGTCTTTCCACGTAGACAGGTCTTTACTTTTATAAACTCTGATTTTCAAGTTATTATTGAAATGAAGATAATACATCGAAGTTTTCTTGTCGACCAGAATAAACGGGTCCCGCAAACGCAAACTCGATACAGGAATCGTGAAACTTTCTCCCCCTACTTCATCCGGATCGGTGGAGGAAGTCTGTCCATCATCATTACTACAACTGACAATACACGCTCCCATCAATAACAAGAGCGAAAGAATAGAATGCTTTAACTTTTTCATATATCAATGATTATTTAATAAAATACCTATTGAAAACTGATAAATAAATTGTTCAAGATCAATAATGAGGATTCTGCTCGATATGAGAATTTTCAATAATAACCGAAGTAGGAATCGGGAACAAAAGATTCTTCTCTGAGAAATTAGTACTATACTTCTTACCGGTTTCTACATATTTCCCCATCCGGATCAAATCTTCCCTGCGCTTTCCTTCATACCAGAACTCCCAGCCTCTTTCTTTCAGAATCCAGTCTCTCAACGACTCCTTATCCGGGAAATCGGATAATTGCTTTATGATAGCGTCTCCACCATCAGCAGCCTGTTCCATTGCTGTAAACTCGATTTCATCAATCCAAAGTTCATATCCGCTTCCGGAATTTCCCAAGGCAAGGAACAGAGCACAATTTTGATCTTCCGTAGCTTTACCTGTCTGTGTGGAGAATTCCTTTACTTCGCCTGCTTTCAAAGAGATGGATTCCATGTGGCTCAATGGTCCTTCAACGCGTATTTCAAACTGAATGTCTTTCGAGGCTTTCAACTTCATCTTTATTGAATACTTACGCCCTTTTGCAACCAAAGGTTCTGTTCGCATCTGCAAAGTCCAGAATTCCGTACCCGAAGATTCAACTTCCACATGTAAGCTGTTTCCGTTATTCAACGTGTTGTTTTTATCCACATCATACTTCCAGGCAGATCCACCGGCCTGATCGTAGTTATTCATCGAGAATATCCCTATAACATTGTCAACAAACTCTCCGTCAAAGCTCTCTTTAAAAACGGGTATTGCAGGCAGAGAGGTGCCAAAGCCAAAAGCACGTTTCCGGATATCATTAATCAGATCGACACTCCCCTGATTAGGACCATTCAGTTCATTCAATGCTTCCGCCTTAAATAACAACACTTCTGCATATCGGTCGAGTACCTTGTCATTGCCTGCCCATGTGCCTGTAGCTTCAGGATCAATCCCATATTTCAAAGGCAAAGCACCTACATCACCACTGGCCCTCAAATCAACTGTAGCACCGGACTTTGATGTATATTCGGCCTGTGCCAAAGCTCTTCGCCGGTCATTTTCATCAAACGTATCATAGAATTCCCACGGCATCCGGTGTCCGGACCATCCTTCTACGATGTTTCCATAAGGTGAAGCGTAGTCACCCGGCAAAATATTTGCATATGTATGATTACCATAATCTGCCAGTGGTTCAGCTCTCACAACAAACATCAGTTCTTTATTACCTTCGTTCTGAGCTGAAAATATACTTGCATAATCCTTCTCCAGTTCATAGTAATTCAGACCAATAATCTCATTTGCCGTTTCGAGAGCATTCTGCCACTGCTTTTCATGCATATAATATTTCAGTAAATAATGCAGGGCAGCTCCCTTTGTGATACGTCCGTATTCTGCTTGTTCTACCGGAAGTGCGTCGGCAGCAGCACGCAGTTCTGTCGTCAGGAAAGTTCCGACTTCTTCAGACGTAGGTCTGTAAGGTTTATAATCCGGGTCCGGATTGATTGCCTGGTCGGCTTCCAGAATCATTGGCATAGGACCATAAAGCCGATATAAATCGAACATGAAAAAGGCTCTGAGCGCCCGGACCTCCGCAATATACAAGTCTTTCACTGACTGGGTTACCGGAGACTCTTCCATTTTCGCTATCGTATAAGTGCAACGGGTGATATTAGGAGCAGTCCAGTTATAGAATCCTTTCACCATCTGGTCAGCATCCGTCCACGAACCATTCAGAAAAGCAACCCATGACCATTTGGTAGTCCATTCTTCGGTTGAAACCTCATCCATTACAAAAGAACTTCCATCACAAAACAAATAAGGTCCCCAGCCTTTTTGGCGTAATTCATAATAAAGGGCAACCGTTGCAGCCGAAAGGTCTGCAGGAGTATTAAACGCATTTCCAGTATCTACAACTCCATACAAGTGAGGTTCCAAGCTCCCCTCACAGGCTACAAACTGAATGCTTATAAATAGTAATAATAGTTTTTTAGCTAATTTCTTCATGACATTCCAGTTTAAAATTTCACATCAAGTCCAAATGAAAAAGTCTTCTGTTGAGGATATGACGCCCGGTCGTTTTCAACTTCCGGATCGAGTCCTTTATATCCGGTAAACGTCAGCAGATTCTGACCGGAAAAGTAAAATCTTACTTTCAACTTATCAGCTTTAAACAGTCTGCTCAAATCATATCCCAACGTTACGCTCTTCAGACGTAAATATGTATTCTTCTCCCAGTTCGGAGCACCGTAGCTATCATAGCTGTTCACTTCGCCACTAGGCATAGCAGAACTCATGTTGTCGGAAGTCCAACGATTTTTTATATCCGCCAAAAAGTTATTATTGTCTTTCAGCCTCTGGATGCCGTTTCCACCATACACCCCGTGTTCTACCTGAGTGTAAGGATAGGAGTATCCGCCAACCGAAGCATAAAGATAGATATTCAGATCAAATCCTTTGTACCGGAAATCATTCGAGAATCCCATAGTAAACTTCGGTGCACGTGTCCCCAGATATACGACATCTGCCTGGTCTATTTTCCCATCAGGCTTTCCTGTCAGATTCCCTTCCTCATCGAGTCCGTTCACATCTTTATATTTGCGCTGTCCCGGTAACAAGTCCGGCATAGCCGGCGTATCTTCACCCGCCTGCTTTATACCGTCCGGAATCAGCGTATAGATAGCACTTACCGGATCGTTTTCTTTGACATAAGGAGCCAGGATTACTTTCGGATCACGTTCTTTCCATCTGTCACGATAGGAAGTATACGTCAATGTCGATTCCCAATGTAACGGTCCTTCCAGGTTCACTGTATTCAGCGTCAGTTCAAAACCGGTACTTTTTGTTTTTCCAATGTTGGACCATATACCGGTAGTGACAGCTGTATGCGGCAGCGAACGCCAGCTCAGCAGGTCTTTTACCTCTTTAAAGAAAACATCTACACTACCATTGATACGATTCCGGAAGAAACCGAAATCCAGTCCGAAGTTAACTTCTGTAGTCGTTTCCCACTTTAAATCAGGATTACCGAACTTTCCCAGATTTACTCCTCTCTTTTCTGTATCTCCCAGATAATAATTTCTGCCGTCAAAGGCAAAGTACTCGGAAGCAGCATCGTTAGGCAGATTTTCATTACCCACCTGTCCCATGCTGACACGCAACTTGGCATCGGAGAGCCAGTTGACATCTTTCAGAAAATCTTCCTGATTCATTCTCCACGCAAATGCTCCCGAAGGAAAGAAAGCATAACGGTTGTTCTTTCCAAAACGGTCGCTACCATCGATACGGGCAGTAAAAGTAAACAGATACTTGTCTTTGAAAGAGTATTGGGCACGACCAAAATAAGAAGCCAACACGTGTTTATTTTTATAAGAACTGACCACCGGACGCGTTTCACCTGCCTGTAGTTTATAATACATCAACGCATCAGACATAAATCCCATAGCACGTGCATACGCTCCGTCATCATTCTGCACCTGATACGAATATCCCAGTAATGCAAGAAGTTTATGTCTCTCCTTGAAAGTCTTCTGAAAATTGAAAACCATATCTGCCACATAGTCTTCACGGTTGGCGGAATTGATATTCGCATCTCCATTCACACTACTTCCATATTTCGTAGTCATCGGATAGTAGCTATGGCGGGACCCGTCGCGGATATCCGCACCGGCAGACAGTTTCAACCAGAACACATCTTTTATAAAATAGAAATTAGTGAATGCTGTTGCCAGAAAACGCTTGGTCTTTGTCTCATCCTCAATGTCGAGATAAGACAAAGGATGATTGAGCAATGCCTGCTTAGGATCTTCCATCCATTTGCCGGTCGTCGGGTCTCGTTCCGCCTTCACTGTCGGACTATAACTTAACGCCGATTCAATAATACCTGCCGTACTGTCATATCCTCCCCCCAGTGTCGCATTCTGATCGACTACATAAGAGGCTGTGGCAGAAATACCATAATCCCACCATTTCGTTATTTTATGGTCCAGATTATAACGGAAGCTATAGCGTTTATAACCGGATGTTTTCACCACTCCTTTCTGATCGAAGTAGTTCAGCGAAATCAATGATCTCATCTTTTCATTACCATAAGTCACTGTGAGGTTATGTTGCTGGATAAGACCTGTACGGGTAATCATATCATACCAGTTGGTCCCTTTTCCGGCTTTTGCTATTTCTTCATCCGTGTACATAGGCACATAAGGGCTGACAGCACCCGGATCTGTATTCCCATAAGGATATACCAGATTCTGCATTAAATACTGTTCTTTATAGTAACTGTTCTGAGTAGTCATTAACTCTCCGGCCGTCAATAATTCCGGTCGTTTATTTATAGTCTGAAACGACATATTCATGTTATACTCTACTTTCGTATCCTGAGTACCTCTTTTTGTCGTAATCAGAACAACTCCATTAGCACCCCGCGCACCATAAATGGCAGTTGCCGAAGCGTCCTTCAAAATCTCTATGGATTCGATATCGTTAGGGTTAATACTGCTCAAAGGGCTGTTGCTTCCTGCCGTCCACTGATTACCGCTTCCCGGATTGACACCGGCATTCACTATGGGGAAACCATCGACCACATACAGCGGATCATTCCCCGCACCGGTAGAAGCCGCACCCCGAATCAGAACTTCAATACCACCACCGGGCTGTGCACTCCCCTGTTTTACAGTAAGTCCTGCCGCACGTCCCATCAACATTTCAGAGAAGTTCGGTGAAGCTGCTTTATTGAGTTTCTCAGACTTTACAGAAACAATCGAAGCATTCAAGTCACTTTTCTTCATTGTACCGTATCCCACTACCACAACTTCATCCAGCAATTCTTGCTTTTCATACAAAACGATGGATAAATCTGTCTGATTTCCAACTTTCACTTCCAGAGGCTGATAGCCGATGTAAGACAGTTCCAATACCGCTCCCGGTGATACTTCCAACGTAAACTTCGCATTTATATCCGATACCGTTCCGTTAGTTGTCCCTTTCTCCTTGATGGTAACACCGATAATAGGCTCGCCGTTAACATCATTCACCACACCTGTGATCTTACGCTTTTTACCATCCTTTGAAGTATTCTGCCTGGCTTGTCCTTTCTGAACAATTACATTCTTCCCTTTCACTTCATAGACAACGTCTTGTCCGTACAATATCTGATCGATAGCCTCATTCAGCTCTTTCGCCTTTACAGTTATAATCTTCTTTGTATCCAGATCTCCGACTTTATAAACGAAAGAATATCCGCTTTTATTCTTCAACTGGGTCATTGCTTCTTTCACTGAAACGTTATCCATTTTCAATGAAACAGCCTGGGCTAGTATTGCTATGTTAAGGCAAAACAGAGCCATGACCATTAATATGGCCTTCTTCCTGTAATTCATAAAATAAACAAATTATTCT
>ERZ859967.1301-NODE-1301-length-11791-cov-2.460464_pt1 | contig 11791 bp, 8 predicted proteins | sample MGYA00510115_ERZ859967 | MGnify/ENA primary metagenome ERZ859967 (study PRJEB30046, sample SAMN00715171) | human gut metagenome | study: EMG produced TPA metagenomics assembly of the A metagenome-wide association study of gut microbiota in type 2...
CCATCGACGGCGCTCGTGCTGCCTATATTGCGGGCTGCTGCGGCACTGCCTGCACCATCTCCGACCAGCTCTACGGCACGCCCGCGCTCGGCACGATGGCCCATGCCTGGGTGCAGATGTTCGACACCGAATATGACGCATTCGCGACCTACTGCAAATACTATCCGCAGAACGCCGTCCTGCTTGTCGACACCTATAATACCTTAAAGTCCGGCATTCCCAACGCCATCAAAGCGTTCAACGACATCTTGAAGCCGCTTGGCATCAAAAAGTGCGGCATCCGCCTGGACAGCGGCGACATCGCCTATCTTTCCCGCAAGGCGCGCAAGATGCTCGACGAGGCGGGCTGGACGGAGTGCACCATCACCGTTTCGAACTCGCTCGACGAGTACCTCATTCAGGACCTCTGGATGCAGGATGCGAAGATCGACGCCTTCGGCGTCGGCGAGCGCCTCATTACCGCCAAGAGCGAGCCGGTCTTCGGTTGCGTCTATAAGCTCGTCGCAGTGGAGGACAAGGACGGCAATATCGTCCCCAAGATCAAGATCAGCGAGAACGTCGGCAAGATCACGACACCGCACTTCAAGAAGCTCTACCGCTTCTATGGCCGTGACACCGGCAAGGCCATCGCCGACTATCTGACGGTCTACGACGAGACCGTGGACGACAGCCAGAATCTTGAGATCTTCGACCCCGACGCCACGTGGAAGCGTAAGGAAGTCTATCACTTCGAAGCGCGCGAGCTGCTCGTGCCCATCTACCAGAAAGGCAAGCTCGTCTACAAGCGTCCCGGCATCGAGGAGATCAAAAAATACTGCGCCGAGCAGGTCGATACCCTCTGGGACGAGGTCAAGCGCTTCGATAACCCGCATAACTATTATGTGGACCTCTCGCAGAAGCTCTACGACATCAAGACCGAGCTTTTGAACGAGAAGAACGAGCGCTACGAGAAGAACTGAGGAAAACAAAAAATCAAAAACAGGGAACAGCCAACAGGAGGGGACTGAGACTGCGATGAAGGGATTCCAGATTCAGCAAAAGGGCGAGCGGCGCATTTCTGCGGCGCTGCGGATCATGCTGGTCGTCGTCCTGCTTGCGGTGCAGATCGGCTTTGTTGTCGCCATCTCCTACTTTATGCAGGAGTATCTGGTGGAAGGGGAGATTCCTGCGTTCAGCGATTCGGCTTCGAGTAATCAGGTACTTATCTCCAAGGCGCTGGCTACCAAAATGAAGCTGAAGCTGGGAGATAAGATATATACCTATTATATTCAGGATAATATCCGTGCCCGGCGCTTGACGATTGCAGGCATTTATCAGACCAATTTCTCGGAGTATGATAATCTGTTTCTGCTGACTGACCTTTATTTGGTGAACCGTCTGAATGGCTGGGAACCGGAGCAGGTGAGCGGAGTGGAGCTGCAGGTGCGCGACTATGATAAACTGGAAGATATCACTTACGAGATAGCCGTTGATACGGATAGCCAGCGTGATAAGTTTGGAGGCGTGTATTATGTACGCAATATAGAGCAACTGAATCCCCAGATATTTGAATGGCTCAATCTGCTTGATCTGAATGTATGGGTAATCCTTTTCCTGATGATAGGAGTTGCCGGCTTTACCATGATTTCCGGTTTGCTGATTATTATCATAGAACGCACCAATATGATCGGAATACTGAAAGCGCTGGGAGCCGATAATTTTACGATTCGCAAGACTTTCCTTTGGTTTGCCGTCTTTCTCATCGGCAAGGGGATGCTTTGGGGCAATGCGATTGGACTGGCATTCTGTTTTATCCAGTCCCAATTCGGAATATTTAAGCTCGATCCGGAGAATTATTATGTTGATACGGTATCGGTTTCTTTCAATGTCTGGTTCTTCCTTTTGATCAATGCAGGTACGTTGCTGGCATCGGTTCTGATGCTGATCGGACCTTCTTACTTGATAACGAAGATCAATCCTGCAAGCTCCATGCGGTACGAGTAATCTTCTCTTTTTCTTTTCTTTTTTTGCTGCAAAAATAATTTAGACCGTAGCGTGATGTAGAGTGAATAATATGTCTATATTTGCGCCCGATTTACTTAATATCCTCTTGTAGGTTTAATTTTTAACCATTATGAATAATGTGTTAATTCTGTTGGATAATCCGGATGACTGGAAGCCGTATTGTGAGACGAAAAGTATCCTGACTGTTTCCGACTATCTGAAGAACAAGCCGGTTGAAAAAGACCGGAAGTTAGTTATTAATCTTAGCAATGATTACAGCTATAACTCCGAAGGGTATTACTGTTCGTTGCTTGCCCAGACGAGAGGACAACGGGTGATTCCCGATGTTGACATCATCAACAAACTGGAGACGGGGACAGGAATCCGCATGGACCGAAGTCTGCAGGCGTTGTGTTATCAATGGATTCAGAAGAACGGGATCAAAAGTGATATCTGGTATCTGAATATCTATTTCGGGAAATGCCGTGAGAAAGGGCTGGAAAGAGTGGCCCGCTTCATTTTCGAGAACTATCCCTGCCCTTTGTTGAGAGTCGCTCTGAACACTCATCCGAAGAATCAGATTGAAAGTATTCAGTTCTTGCCTTTGAACCGGTTGGATGATGAGGAACAGGACTTCTTTGCCAATACGCTGGATAACTTTAATAAGAAAATATGGCGTGCGCCTAAGTCGGCAAAAGCTCCGAGATATAGCTTGGCGGTACTGATCGATCCGAAAGAGAAATTTCCGCCCAGCAACAAAGGCGCTTTGCATAAACTCTCCGAGGTGGCCAAGAAGATGAATATCCACGTCGAAATGATTACAGAGGATGATGCCATGCGTCTGTTGGAATTTGATGCGCTGTTTATCCGGACAACGACATCGCTGAATCATTATACATTCCATTTGTCACAGTTGGCCGCCCAGAATGGGATGGTCGTCATTGATGATCCGTTGTCTATCATTCGGTGTACCAATAAGGTTTATCTGAAAGAACTTTTTGAGAAAGAAAGGATTCCGGCACCGAAGTCTACGTTGATTTTTCAGTCCAATGAGAACTCGTTCGAACAGATCAGTGAGCAGGTTGGTGCTCCTTTTATCTTGAAGATACCGGACGGTTCCTATTCCATTGGCATGAAAAAGGTGTCCAATGAAGAAGAACTGAAAACAAGTCTTGAACTTCTTTTCGAGAAGTCGGCTATCTTGTTGGCGCAGGCATTTACGCCTACGGAGTTTGACTGGCGTGTCGGTCTGCTGAACGGAGTACCTTTGTATGCCTGCAAGTATTATATGGCAAAAGGTCATTGGCAGATTTACTGCCATTATGATTCGGGCAGGAGCCGCTGCGGACTGGTGGATACGATTCCTATCTATCAGGTGCCGCGTGTGGTACTGGATACGGCGATAAAGGCTGCCAATCTCATCGGAAAAGGCTTGTATGGAGTGGATTTGAAGATGGTCGATGATAAGGCTTACGTGATTGAAATCAACGATAATCCGAGTATCGACCATGAACTGGAAGATGCGATTATCGGTGACGAAATGTATTACCGTCTGTTGAATCACTTTGAGCAGGCGCTGGAAATGAAACATTATTAATGATGGAACCAACGATACACCTCCGTCAGGCAAAAGCGGGAGACATTCCTGCCATTGTGGAGATAGAGCAGGAATGTTTTCAGGAAGATAGTTTTTCGAGAGAACAGTTTGTTTATCTGATCTGCCGTTCAAAGGGCACCTTTTATGTGGTGGTGGAACAGGAGCGGATAATCGCCTATGTCTCATTATTGTTTCATGCGGGAACTCGTTATCTGCGAATATATTCGATAGCCGTCCATCCGGACTGCAGAGGAAGGAAGCTGGGACAGTTGCTCATGGAGCGGACGATTGAGACAGCTCTTGACTGTAGGGCGGTAAAGATTACGCTCGAAGTAAAAGAGTCGAATACGCCTGCCATCAAGCTATATATGAAAAATGGCTTTATTCCCGTGGGAGTAAAGCCAAACTATTATCATGATGGTTCGGATGCGATTTATATGCAGCGGCACATGTAATCAGCAGTTGCCTATCTTCTCATAAAGTCTCCTTTCCTGCGTAAGGAGCGGTAAAGTTTGAATTTGAGCGACTGGATGGGCTGGAGGATATCGAAAACCGGCAGGGAGAAATAATATTTCCTGTCTCCGCCCATTTCTTTGGCTGTCCGATTAATGATGATTGCCTGTACGGTATAGCGGAACAGCCAGATCAGTAATGCAATTCCGGCAGCCAGCCAATGGTTGTTGAGGATGCCGAATACAAGACCCGCGATGCAGGCAGCGTAAAACAGCAGATGGGAGAAAGTCTCGAATCCTAACAAATAGCGCTGTACACCGTGATAAAAGCGTGCGGTTGCCATATAGCTTATCTTTTCTTCTTTCCATTCTTTGTAGCTGTATACCGGTTGTATCCGCATAGTTGCATTGATATCCGTTTCTACACGTGTGTTGGATGGGGTGGCTATCTGGTTGATGAATAAATCATCTTCCCCGCGTTGCAGGTTCAGATAAGTGGAATAGCCTTTTCTCTGGAAGAATAATTCTTTCCGGTAAGCCATATTGCGGCCGATGCCCATGTATGGCTTTCCTGCCAGTGCAAAGCATAAATAACGCAGAGACTGGAATAACGTGTCAAAGGCTACCCGTTTGTGCAGCCATCCTTTGGTCCGGTCGTAACCGCTGTATCCCAGTACTATCTGAGTCTGTGAAGTGAAGTTACGTGCCATTAGTCTGAGCCAGTCTTTGCTTGCAGGCATACAGTTTGTTTCTGTAAATACCAGCCAGTCGTGTTTGCTGGCCTTGATGCCCAATGTCAGGGCAAGTTTCTTATGACTGATGTAGCGTGCGCTGTCGGGAGTGAAGCTGTGGTAGAGGTGAGGATATTTCTCTTCCATAAATCCCAGTACATCCTCTGTCTCATCCGTAGAAGCATCGTTGATAACAATCACTTCGAACTGCGGATAGTCTTGTTCGAGAATGGCAGGTAAGATTTTACGTAGGTTATCAGCTTCGTTGCGTGCACAAAGAATCACGGAAAGCGGAGGCATCTCTTGTGTGAAGTGCACTGCTTCTTTGCGTACAGCCTTATTGTGGGCATGTATCCGATTGTACAAGCCGAAATAATAAATGAGCTGAATGATAAAAAGAATACCTGCCGCCGATAAAAGAATCAGTTCGACAGTATTGAATGTAAATGCTTCCATTGGATATAAGTGTCGTTTTTACGACTGCAAAAGTACGTATTTTTTTGGTAGCTCCGTCATCTCGCAGGAAGGTTATTTCGTAAATCCAGATATTCTTTCTTGAACATGTCGACGAATAGAAAGAATAATGAAAGCAGCAACGGACCGAAGATGACTCCCATAAATCCGAACAACGGCAAACCGATAACGACTCCGAATATCGTAATCAGCGGATGGGTATCCGCCATTTTCTTCTGCAGGATGAATCGGATCAGGTTATCCGACTGAGATATGACTATTCCACCGTATGCGGCGAGTCCGATAGCGTTGAACCAGTCTCCGGTTACGGCAAGATAGGCAGCTACGGGAAACCATATCAAGGCAGTTCCTACCATTGGAATGATGGTGGCGAAGCAGGTCAGGAATCCCAATACCAGGACATTGGGTGCTCCGAAGATAAGATACCCTATCATGGCGACCCCTCCTTGAATAATGGCTAACAGAGGTATGCCGATGGCATTGGAACGTACAATCATATTGATTTCGTGAATTACTTCCTGTGTATTCGCTTCATTGAACGGGAGAATGTCATTCACATAAGCTTCCATCTTTTTTCCTCCTATCAGCATAAAGTATAGTACGAATACCATGACAAACAGATTGATGGCAAGGCTGCTGATGCTTTCCATTATTATTTGTCCGATGCGGGGTAGGATGGAGACAATGAATGACAAGGTATCTTTTCCCAGCACATCATAACCCGTTTTTTCTTTGATAAACTCTGCCACCTGCTGCATCGGGGCAATGAATGTTTGCGGGTCCAGATTGATGTCCTGAAGTTGGTTTACCAGTAGCCAGATTGTCAGTCCAAGCGGAACCAAAAATACCATAACCGTCTCTGCCGTAATCAGCAATGCGGCAACACTGCGTTTCAGTTTCCACTTTTCTGTCAGGTGCGTCATTTGTGTGCGTACCAAAATATAAATAGTGAGTGCTCCCAGCAATCCTCCCAAAAAAGGAGTGATCTGACGGAAGATGATGATTCCCATAAATAGTATGATGACGATGAGGGAATATTTCCAGTATTGTTCTTTGATGCTCATATTATGTATTTAGATATTCTGCTTTATAAACAAAAGAACAGTGGAAAAAGTTTGAATGTCCGGTATGAGGTTTACGTATGTTGTTTTTAAGGGAGCTCAATATGAAAAACCGTTTTTCCGGCTCTGCTTTCTTTGATAGCCAAATGCCCTTCGTGGCGGCGGATAATTTCTTTGCACAGGCTCAGTCCGATGCCTGTACCTTCTGATTTAGTCGTAAAAAAGGGGATGAATACTTTGTCCATAATTTCGGGAGGAATACCGGGACCATTGTCGGTGATGTCTATGACTATATATTCGTCTTGTTCTGCTTGCAGGGAAAGCTCTCCATGCGGATGCCCCTCCAATGCCTGCATGGCGTTTTTCAACAGATTGAGAAACACTTGTGACAGTTGCTTTTCGTCTCCTTCGGTCATCATCGGTTCGGGGGAGCACCGGAGTGTAAAGGAGATATTGTTTTCTTGAAAATTGGTTTGAAGCAGTTCCTCCAGATTGTGTAATAAGTCGGATAGGGAAAAGAGACGCTTTTCGGGCTGCGGAAGATAGGACAGATGCCGGAAAGATTCGGTAAATTCCATCAGCCGTTCGCTTTGCGCCTGAATAATGTGAAGCCCGCGGATTCCTTTCTCGCTGATTTCCGGATAGGAAGCCAGTGTCTGAGACAGTGAGATAATGGGAGCGATCGTGTTCATGATCTCATGAGTCAGGACATGACTGAGTTTGCTCCATGATTCACTTTCGTTTTCGTTGAGCCGGTCGTCAATGTCTTGTATGGAAAGCAAGGTGATTGTTTCGTCTTGTAGTTTCATCTGACTTTGGGAGAGGCTGAGTCTTTTTCTGTTCTTCTCATTCTGCAGGATATTTTCCAGTTGGGAATATAGAGTCAGTGATTCGATGTTTAGTAAGGTCAACGCTGTGTTGTTGACGAAGATTATTTTCTTGGAGTTGTTCCAGGCTATGATTCCGTTGGGTACTTTCTCCAGCAGAGACCGGTAGAAATGTTCCTGTTTCTGGTAGTCCATTTTGGTTTGTGCCAATAGGGCGTTGATCCGGTTCAGTGAACGGTTCAGCTGTTGTTGCTCTTCGTTTATTCCTTGCTCGGGGTAGCTGAATGTATTATCTCTGTCCTCGATGGCATCAAAGAAAAGCCGGAGTTTCCGGTTGATGTTATTGAGATAAGTGACTATTCCGCCGATTTGAAACAAGGAGCAGATGATTAGTAACATACCGATGATGATGCCACGTTGGGAGATGATGAGCCACAGCCCTGTTCCCGAAGTTGCGAGGATGAGCAGGATACGAAGCAATATGGTCCAATAGATATGTCGACTGAATATCATCTTGTTCAGGGTTTGAATCGTTTCAGTTTATTATAGAGAGTTTGTCGGCTGATGCCTAATTGTTCGGCGGCGGCTGTCAGATTTCCATTGTTTTGGAGGATTGCTGTTTCGATGGCTTGCCGTTCTACTTCCTCCAGATTGGGGACGACGCTTGCCGTCTGAGGTTTCCAGCTTTGCTTTACCAGAATATCTTTGGGGCGTATCACGTTGCCTTCGCATAAGATCACCGCTTTTTCGATGGCGTGTTGCAGTTCGCGGATATTGCCCGGCCAGTGATAGGAGCGTAGTTTCTCAATCGTTTGCTCGTGCATCCGTATGTCCGGCCGTTGATATTTGGAAGTAAAACGACGGAGGAAAGTATCTATGAATAATAGGATATCGTCTCCCCGTTCCCTTAAAGGAGGGATTTCCAGATGAATGGTGTTGATACGGTAGAACAAATCTTCCCGAAACAGTCCTTGCTTTACCATTTCCGGAATATCTTTATTGGTAGCAGAGATCAGCCGGATATCAACGGGAATCACTTTGTTACTTCCGATTCGGGTGACATTCCGGTTCTGTAGTACAGTCAATAGTTTGGCTTGCAGTGCAATGGAAAGGTTTCCGATTTCGTCCATAAAGAGGGAACTGCCGTTGGCCGCTTCGAATTTTCCCGGACGACTTTCGTATGCGTCGGTAAACGCTCCGCGTTCGTGTCCGAACAGTTCACTTTCGAAGAGTGATTCACTGATAGCGCCCATATCAATGCCAAGCATTTGACGGGAATTTCGGGGAGATAAACGATGTATCTCTTTGGCTAACATCTCTTTTCCTGTTCCGTTCTCTCCGGTGATCAGGATGTTGGCGTCGGTTTTGGCTACTTTCGTGACCACTTTAATCAACTGGAGCATTGCGGGAGAGTGGCCGATTAACATTTCCGGTTTGCTCGGTTTCTCGGTATCCCCCTGTTTGCCGGTTGCCTTTGAAGCGCTTTTGGCTTTGCTGTTGTTACTTTTATAAGCCTCCTTTATCTTCCGAATCAGAATCTGATTATCCCAAGGTTTGAGTAAAAAATCAGTAGCCCCGTTTTTTAGTGCTTTTACCGCCAATTCAACGTCTCCGTAAGCAGTCAGCATAACCACCGGTAAAGATGGGCGGATTTCGTGGATTTGTTTTAACCAGTACAGCCCTTCATTGCCATTGTTTATGCCGGCAGAGAAATTCATGTCAAGGATAACGACGTCGATAGAGGTGGTAGTCAGTAACGTGGTGATTTGATTGGGATTGGCGGCGGTGCGAACTGTACCGAACTCATTTTCGAGCAGTAACTCCAGTGAAGCTAACACGCTTTTATTATCATCTACTATTAAAATAGTTCCGTTTTCCATATCTAAGATTGGGGGTATCTATCAGGTTGAACCATGCTTTAAGTTTGGGGGTAAAGATATTCGTTTTTGCTTTCCTCTGCAAGCGAGTGTCCAATAATTAGACGTTTTCGGGCATATTTACTGCAAGGCTTACTTAAATTCCCGAAAATTGCTCCCGAAGAATATGAAATAATGGATAACGTCCAAAAGTTGGACGTTGCGGTGTGTAATAATTGGACGGATGCAATGCAATCGTATTGGTCATTTGGCTAATAATCAATTACTTAAAAATGTGGCATCCTATTTGCTTTCTAATCATCATAACACACAATCGCATATATTATAAAGAATGAAAAACTTTTTCTTTTTGTCCTTATTCTTATTACCGCATTTTGTGCAGGCCCAGTCCGGCATGACTTTGGATGAGTGCATTCGTCTGGCATGGAAGCAGAATCCTTCTGTGCGGAACAGTGTGATAGATATAAAGGAGGCACGGGCAGATTATATGGCTGCTGTCGGTGCTTTTCTTCCCCGTGCAGCGGTTAATGCAGAAACAGGGAAACGCTTTGGGCGTTCTATCGATCCGGATACGAACGGATATACCAACGAAACTTTTGAAGAAGGGACTGTGGGGCTTGATATGACTCTTTCTCTTTTTGAAGGCTTTTCACGCATTTATCAGGTACGCTTCCGGAAGATGAATAAGGAACGTAGCGAATGGGCATTGAAAAATAGGCAGAATGAACTGGCATATCAAGTGACGAATGCTTATTATAAACTGATTCTGGAGAGAAAACTGCTGAATCTTGCTTTAGAACAAAGCCGGTTGAGTGAGCGGTATCTGAAACAAACCGAAGCCTTTGTTGAGTTGGGATTGAAATCCGCTTCCGATTTGCAGGAAGTCAAGGCCCGCAGAGAAGGGGATATCTATCGTTATAAATCTCGTGAGAATACTTGCCGGTTGGCCTTATTGCACCTGGAACAGCTAATGAATTTCCAACCCGGTGATACACTCGTTATTCAGGATACTATTGTGGAAGCGAATCAGTTGCCCTTGCTTTCTGTTCCGTCTACGGAAACACTTTATGCCCAATCACTGGAAATACTTCCCGTCATGCGTATGATTGATTTGAAACGAAAGGCTGCCCGTAAAGAGTATGCGATGGCTGGCGGAACTTTTTCTCCTTCTGTCTATGCCCGCTTTACGGTTGGTTCCAATTTTTACAATACAGTTTTTTCTGCCAGACAGTTGCGGGACAATATAGGAAAATATGTCGGCATCGGTATTTCGTTTCCTTTGCTGAGCGGATTGGAACGTCTGACTCATCAACGGAAGCAGAAACTAAACCTGTATCGCTTGAAGAATGAAGAAGAACTGGAAAAGCAGCAGCTATATACCGATATAGAGCAAACACTTCTTTCCCTGCATGCCGGATTTAGTGAACATCAACAGGTATTGCAACAGCTTGAAGCAGAAGCTCTCGTACTGAAAGAGTCTGAACGTAAATGGGAGGAAGGGCTCATTTCCGTCTTTCAGCTGATGGAAGCCCGTAACCGTTTTATCTCCGCCAAGGCAGAACTGGTTCGTGTACGCCTGCAAGTGGAAATGATGAGGAAACTGGAGAAATACTATCGGGAGGGGACTTTCCTGTAAAACGGAGTCTGTGCCATCGGATCAATCATTTAATAACAACCCTATTTTGAATATACCTTTATGGATACACCTGTTGAACGCAAACCCGGCATAAATCGCAAACACCTTTATACGATCGGTGGTGTGGCGCTGGGAATCGCTGTCATTTTATATTTTATTTTTAGAGATACGGCTTCCTCCATGACAGTTGAGAAAGACCGTCTCACGATTGCTACCGTCAAGCAAGCGGAGTTCAATGATTATATCCGTGTGATCGGGCAAGTGATGCCCAGCCGGATTATCTATATGGATGCCATAGAAGGCGGTCGTGTGGAAGAACGTCTGAAAGAAGAAGGAGCTATGGTGAAAGCGGGCGATGTGATTCTGCGTCTCAGCAACCCGTTGCTGAATATCGGAATCATGCAGAGTGAGGCAGACCTTGCCTATCAGGAAAATGAATTGCGCAATACCCGCATCAGTATGGAGCAGGAGCGTCTGCAACTGAAACAGGAACGCATAGGCTTGAATAAAGAACTGACATTGAAAAAACGCCGTTATGAACAATACAGACGTTTGGTGGAGGAGCAACTGATTGCCCGCGAGGACTTCCGTCAGGCAGAGGAGGAGTATGAAGCTGCCAAAGAACAACTGGCGGTCATTGACGAACGTATCCGTCAGGATAATATTTTCCGTGAAAGTCAGGTAAACAGCTTGGACGAGAACATACGTAATATGAAACAGAGTCTCGCGCTGGTACGCGAACGAATTGAGAACCTGAAGGTGAAAGCTCCTATTGACGGGCAGGTAGGTAATCTTGATGCACAGATAGGACAATCAATAGCTGCGGGCGAGCACATTGGTCAGATCATCACTTCTGACCTGAAAGTACAAGCGCAGATTGACGAACATTACGTGGAGCGTGTTGTACCCGGATTGCCGGCTGACTTTACCCGTGACGGTGTCAGTTATAAACTGGAGGTGACGAAGCCGTATCCGGAAGTAAAAGAAGGGCAGTTTCGTACCGATTTGCAGTTTACAGCCGGACGACCGGAGAATATACGTGCAGGGCAGACCTATCATATCAATCTACAATTGGGTGACCCTGCACAGGCTATTTTGGTGCCGCGTGGCGGATTTTTCCAAATAAGCGGTGGACGATGGATGTATGTTGTGG
>ERZ859967.1303-NODE-1303-length-11776-cov-5.865199_pt1 | contig 11776 bp, 7 predicted proteins | sample MGYA00510115_ERZ859967 | MGnify/ENA primary metagenome ERZ859967 (study PRJEB30046, sample SAMN00715171) | human gut metagenome | study: EMG produced TPA metagenomics assembly of the A metagenome-wide association study of gut microbiota in type 2...
AAAATAATAGCTTTTGCCGTTTTCTTTGAAACGGACCGAAATGACTTTTTTCATAATAATCCTCGTCTGCTGGTTCGCTCTATCGGGAAAAAGGCCGCAAAAGGGCCTGTTGCTCCATTCTGAACTCTAGTATACCATATTCAAAAGCACATTTCCACGCAAAAAACAAAATGCGCCCGGTGCAATGATCCGGCCCTTCGGACCGTATTTCAGGCGGAGTGTGACGGAATTTGGTCCCGAACAGACGGCAAAGAGAAAAGTTTTGTGAAAGAAAGTGACGGGCTCTGTTGCAACCCTACGTCTTCTGTGTATAATAGGAATGTTAAAGTGTGAACGAGCCTCTTGCGGAGGTAAGGACTGCGGTGCTGCGGTGCATGGCAGGGAAACGGTAGGAAAAATGGAAAAATTCAGTGTCAAAAAGCCATTCACGGTGCTGGTGGCTGTGGTGATGGTGCTGATCCTGGGCTTTGTGGCCATCACGAAGATGCAGACCAATCTGCTGCCCGACGTCAGCACGCCGTATCTGATGGTGGTCACCGTATACCCGGGTGCCAGCCCGGAGCGTGTGGAGAGCGAAGTGTCGGACGTGCTGCAGAACGCCCTCACGGTGCCCGGTGTGGAGAACATCACGGCCACCTCGGCGGAGAACTACAGCCTGCTGCTGATGCACTTCACCGATGATACCGACATGAACAGTGCCCTGGTGAAGGTGTCCAACAAGCTGGATCAGGCCAAGAGCGACCTGCCCAGCAGCTGTCTGACGCCCTCCATCATTGAGTACAGCCTGAACATGAACGCCTTCATGACCGTGGCGGTGAGCCGGGAGGGCAGCGACATCTACCAGCTGTCGGAGCTGGTCAAGGACACGCTGGTGCCCTATGTGCAGCGCAAGGGCGGCGTGTCCAATGTGTCGTCCAGCGGTCTGGTGGAAAAGCTGGTGCAGGTGCAGCTGAATCAGGACAAGATCGACGAGATCAACGCCCAGCTGCTGGACCTGATCGACACCAAGCTGGCGGACGCCCGTGCCCAGCTGGACAGTGCGGAAAGCCAGATCGCCGCCGGCCGCGCCGAGTACAACAAGCAGATGAAGAACTTTGGCAACACCGTGTCCAACACGGTGCTGGCCTCCATGAGCACCGAGGTAGGCAACGCGGTGGATGTGGTGCGCAAGCAGGCCCGGGCGCTGATGGAAAGCGTGAACCAGCTCATTGCCGTGGTCAAGGAGCCGGAGATCCAGCAGGCACTGATCGAGGTGCAGCAGGGTCTGCAGAAGGTGCTGGACAAGTTCGACAACACCGGCATGCGGGACATCGACTCCCTGATCGAGGTCGTGTCCGAACTGCGTGACGTGACCGACAAGCTCACCGATGCCCTGCAGAAGCTGCAGGAGCGGGTGAACACCGAGACCGGTACGGAGGGCAGCAGCGCTGCGGATCTGGCGGACGAGCTGCAGCTGCAGAAGAGCCTGCAGGTGATCTACAGCACGCTGGAAGATACCATCAAGGCCATGGACAATGTGCCCCAGCTCATGAGCACCTTCTCCCGTGCACTGGGCAGCTTTACCCAGCAGCAGCTCAACGCCTACATGCAGTTTACCGAGGCCCGCGAGCAGCTCAACGAGTACGAAAAGCAGCTGGAAACGGCCAAGCAGGAGTACGAGACGGCCCGCACCCAGGCGCTGGCCCAGGCGGATGTGCAGAAGCAGCTGGACATCAACACCCTGTCCACCCTGATCTACGCCCAGAACTTCTCCATGCCGGCAGGCTATGTGCAGGACGCCAGCGGCGAGTCCTGGCTGCTGAAAGTCGGCGAGGAGTACAACAGCGTGGATGACATTGCCGGTGCCCTGCTGCTGCATGTGGACGGCTACGGCGACGTGCGCCTGTCCGATGTGGCGGACGTGGAGGTCATCGACAACGCCGCCGACAGCTTCACCCGCCTGAACGGCGAACAGGCCGCCGTGCTCAAGATCTATAAAAACGCTACCTCCAGTGCCAGCGACGTTTCGGACAACTGCCTGAGCGCCTTCCAGGAGCTGGAAGCCCAGTACGACGGCCTGCACATCGTGGTGCTGTCCAACCAGGGCAACTATATCACCATCATCATCCGCAGCATCCTCACCAGCATGGCGGTGGGCGCTGCACTGGCCATCATCGTGCTGGCCATCTTCCTCAAGGACGTCAAACCCACGCTGGTGGTCGGCATCAGCATCCCGCTGTCGGTGCTGTTTGCCGTGGTGCTCATGTACTTTACCAATCTGGACATGAACGTCATGACCCTTGCGGGCCTCTCCCTCGGCATCGGCATGCTGGTGGACAACTCGGTGGTGGTCATCGAGAACATCTACCGCCTGCGCAGCCGGGGGGTCCCGGCGGCCCGCGCCGCCGTGCAGGGCGCAAAGCAGGTAGGCATGTCCGTCATCGCCTCCACCCTCACCTCGGTGTGCGTGTTCCTGCCGGTGGTGTTCTCCTCCAGCATCGTGCGCAGCCTGATGCTGCCCATGTCGCTGTGCATCGGCTACTGCCTCATGGCGTCCCTCATCGTGGCTGTCACCGTGGTGCCGGCGGCTGCCTCTACGGTGCTGAAAAAGGCCGAGCCCAAGCGGCTGCCCTGGTTTGAAAAGGTCCAGGACAAGTACGTCCAGAGCCTGAAATGGTGCCTGCAGCACCGTGCCGTGCCGCTGGCAGCTGCCGTGGTGCTGCTGGTGTTCAGCGGCTGGCAGGTGCTGAACATGGGCATCGAGCTTCTGCCCCAGATCACCAGCAACGAGGCGGTCATCACCCTGTCCACCGACGCAAGCCTGAGCAAGGAGGAATCCTACGTTGTGGCCGGCAAGGCCGTGGAAGCTGCCATGGCCGTGGACAATGTGACCGAGGTGGGCATCACCACCGACACCAGCGTGGCGGGCATGGACATCAGCCAGCTGGGCCTGCCCAGAACCATCACCGACCTGCTGGCTGCCGCCAGCAGCTACGGCAAATATCAAATCAACGTGATGCTGAAGGAGGATCTGTCTTCCCGTCAGATCGAGACCGCCCGGCAGGCGCTGGAAACCGCCATTGCCGGGGTGGAACAGTGCACCGGCACGGTGGAGATCTCCGGCATGACCGGGGAGCTCACCAGCCAGCTGTCCAGCGGTCTGTCCATCAAGATCTATGGTTCCGATGTGAACACCCTCACCGCCCTGTCGGAAAAGGTGGTGGACATCGTGAACAGCACCCCCGGCTTTGCCAACGCCACCAACGGCCTTGGCGCCGGTGACTCCACCATCACCCTGAAGGTGGACCGCGACAAGGTGCGCGCCTACGGCCTGACCGTGGCCGAGGTGTATCAGAAGATCGCCCAGCGGCTCACCACCACCGCCACGGCCCAGACCCCGGTGACGGTGGATGGCACCACCATGGACGTAAAGATCACCAATAATCTGGACCCGCTGACCAAGGAAAACATGATGGACATGACCTTTGACACCAGCGTCCTGAACACCGATGGCGAGACGGTGACCGGCACCTGCACCTTGGCTGACATTGCCACCTGGGAGGCCGGCACCGCGCCGGACTCCATCACCAGCGAGAACCAGACCGAGTACGTCACCGTCACGGCCGACACGCTGGACGGCTACAACACCACCGTGCAGTCCCGCGTTCTGCAGAAGGCCCTGAACGAGTTTGCGGCCGGCAGCGAGATGCCGGAGGGCTGCAACTTCTCCATGGGCGGCGAGACCGAGAACGTGGACTTCATGGTCAGGGAAATGGTCCAGTGGATGGCTCTGGCCCTGCCCTTTGTGTATCTGGTCATGGTGGCGCAGTTCCAGAGCCTGCTGTCCCCCTTCATCGTGCTGTTTACCGTGCCGCTGGCCTTTACCGGCGGCCTGATCGGCCTGCTGGTCACCGGCCAGCAGCTCACCATGATCTCCCTCATGGGCTTCATCGTGCTGATGGGCACCGTCGTCAACAACGGCATCGTGTTCGTGGACTACGCCAACCAGCTGCGCATGGGCGGCATGGAGCGGCGGGCCGCGCTGATCGCCACCGGCAAGACCCGTATGCGCCCCATCCTGATGACCACCCTGACCACCGTGCTGGCCATGCTGCAGATGGTGTTCAGCGGCGATATGGCCAGCCAGCTGATGAGCGGCATGGCCATCGTGATCATCTGCGGCCTGAGCTACGCCACCCTGATGACCCTGTATATCGTGCCCCTCCTGTACGATGTCCTGTTCAAAAAGCCGCCGCTCAGTGTGGATGTGGGCAGCGACGACGATCTGGACGACATCCCGGACGATGCAGCCGAGTTCATCGCAGCCCAGGGTGCCGCACGGCCCCAGCCGTAAAAGAAGTTTCTGTTTGGAGCACCTCGTATCTTGTCTGTTGGGATACGGGGTGCTTTTTTGTGCGGCAGCACCGGTGGTGTTCTATGATTCCTACAAAAAATCCCCTGAAAAATTGGATGCAAATTCTAAAAGGATGCTCACACAAACACGCAAAACTGTGATATAATCATAAATACAGTAGAAAGACGGGGGCAGTCTGCCCGGCCGTGTGTTCCAAAAATCCTTAGGAGGCGATGCCCAATGGCACAGATCCGCTCAAAGCCCTTCGGAGTGACCAAAGAGGGCGCGAATGTTACCGAATATATCCTGTCCAACCCCGGTGGGTTGACCGTCAGCGTACTGGACTACGGTTGCGTGATCAAAAGCATCATCGTGCCGGCCAAAAACGGCCCGGTGGACGTGGTGGTGGGTCACGACACCATGGCAGACTACGAGGCGGACTTCAACTCCTCCGGCAGCACCTGCTGCGGTGCCTTTGTGGGCCGCTACGCCAACCGCATCGAGAATGCAGTATTTACCGTGGGGGGCAAGACCTATCAGCTGGAGGCCAACAACGGCCCCAACCACCTGCACGGCTGCTTCAACCGCAAGCTCTACCGGGTCAAATCCTTTGGTGACACCCTGCTCATGGAGGCCGAAAGCCCTGACGGCGAGGACGGATTCCCCGGCAATCTGAAGATCGCGGTGCGCTATACCCTCACCGAGGACAATGCATTCCGCATGGATTACCGCGTCTCTTCCGACGCGGACACCATCGTGAACCTGACCAATCACAGCTACTTCAATCTGGACGGCGGCGGCGACGTGCTGAACCAGAAGCTGCGCATCTATGCCTCCCGCTATCTGGAAGGCAACAATCAGTGCTGTCCCACCGGTGCCATTCTGCCGGTGGCGGACACGCCCATGGACTTTACCGCGGGCAAGCTCATCGGCCGGGAGATCGACACCGGCTTTGCCCAGACCACCATGGTGGGCGGCGGCTACGACCACTGCTACGTCATCGACCGCGCCCGCGGTTCCAGCCAGAGCATCTGCGCCTGGGCCACCAGCGACAAGACCGGCATCAGCATGAAGCTGTACACCACCCAGCCGGGCATCCAGCTGTACACGGCCAACTTCCTGCAGGACTGCCCCAGCCCCGGCAAGGGCGGCAAGCCGCTGCAGAAATACGGCGGCTTTGCGCTGGAAACGCAGCACTACCCCTGCAGCCCCTCTCACCCGGAGTTCCCCTCCACGGTGCTGCGGGCCGGCAAGGTGTTCCGCGCCACCACCACCCTGCGTTTCTTCACCGGCAAACAGTGCGGCAAACTGTAACGACTCAGAACGGACGGCTGCCGGAAACGGACGGTCGTCCGTTTTCTTTCTCCCATTTGCACAAAGAGGGCCATCCATCCATTTGCGGCAGACAAAAAATGCTTTGAAATCAGAAATTGCAAAATTGAAGATGCAACAAAATTGCATGTAAATAAAAACCGCGTCCCTTGATTCTGCGCAGAGAACGTTGTATTCTTTAAGCAGGCCGGGGCACGCCCGGCCGCAGCTGAACAAGTGATAAGTGAGAGAGGTACTGGACTATGGCAATTTTGGTTTCCGGCGGTGCCGGCTATATCGGCAGCCACACCTGCATCGAACTTCTGAATGCCGGCTATGACGTGGTCGTGGCAGATAACTATTATAACGCTTCCCCCGTGGTTCTGGACCGCGTGAAGCAGATCACCGGCAAGGACTTCCGCTTCTACAATGCGGACATGACCAAGCACGAGGACGTGGAGAAGATCTTCACCGAGTGCCCGGACATCACCGCCGTCATCCAGTTTGCCGCTTACAAGGCAGTGGGCGAGAGCGTGTCCAAGCCCATCGAATACTACTATAATAACCTCAACTGCACGCTGGTCATCCTGGACGTGATGCGCCGCCACAACTGCAAGAACTTTGTGTTCAGCTCCTCGGCCACCGTCTACGGCGACCCCGCCAGCGTGCCCATCACCGAGGACTTCCCCGTGGGTGCCACCACCAACCCCTACGGCACCACCAAGGCTTTCACTGAGCGCATCCTGCAGGATGTCTGCAAGGCCGACCCCAGCCTGAACGTGGCCCTGCTGCGCTACTTCAACCCCATCGGTGCCCACAAGTCCGGCCTCATCGGCGAGGACCCCAACGGCATCCCCAACAACCTGATGCCCTACATCGCCAAGGTGGCGGTCGGCAAGCTGGAAAAGGTGCATGTGTTCGGCAACGACTACCCCACCCCGGACGGCACCGGCGTGCGTGACTACATCCATGTGGTGGACCTGGCCCGCGGCCATGTGTGCGCCATCCGGAAGCTGGAAACGAACTGCGGCCTGTTCATCTGCAACCTGGGCACCGGCAAGGGCTACAGCGTGCTGGAAGTGCTCCACGCCTTTGAAAAGGCCTGCGGCAAGCAGATCCCCTACGTCATCGACCCGCGCCGCCCCGGCGATATCGCTGAGTGCTACGCCGACCCCACCAAGGCCAAGAACGAGCTGGGCTGGGTGGCACAGTACGGCATTGAGGACATGTGCGCCGACAGCTGGAACTGGCAGCAGAAGAACCCCGATGGCTACAACACCGCAAAGTAACGCATGATTTCCAAAAGCCGTGCATTCTCTGAAAAGAGTGCACGGCTTTTTTGGTTACGGAACGATTGGAAATCCCCTCCGCTTCGCTCTGGGGATATTCAGCGGAAAATTTATTTTTATATTGGCGTTTGTCGCGGCCTGCGGGCCGCTCCAAACGCATTTTCACCAGAGGGTCGTAACGGGAAGCGGTATCTGCTGCCGGTAACTGTTCTGCTGTTCCTGCTGCGCGACGGCTGCAAAGCCGGCAGCAGCCGATGCCATCATCCGTAACGACCCCATCTGTGAAAAGGCAAATCCGGCAGGGCCGCAGCCCTGCCGGATTTGCAAACTTAAAAATAGTATTTCCGCTGATATAGCCAGAGCGAAGCGGAGGCTATTTTAAATCGTATTTTCTCTGCTCTTCTATTGACAACGACACAGAGTTAGCCTATATTACTATTGTTAACATAAACTAACAATATGGCTCAAGAGGGGCATGACATATGACACTGAAAGAATTGCAGATCGGCAAGAGCGCGGTGGTGGACACGGTGGGCGGCACCGGGGCCCTGCGGCAGCATTTTCTGGATATGGGCCTTGTTCCGGGGGCGCAGGTCACCCTGATCAAGCTGGCCCCCATGGGCGACCCCATGGAGCTGCGCATCCACGGCTATGAGCTGACCCTGCGCCTGGATGACGCCGCACAGATCGGCATCATCCCCACCGAAAAGGTCCCGGTGGCCCCCGCTTTGGTGGATGATAAGATGGTGGACCACCCGGGTCTGGGCGAGGGCGGCAAGTACCACATCAAAAAGGGCGAGCATCCCCTGCCGGACGGCACGACCCTGACGTTTGCGCTGGCCGGCAATCAGAACTGCGGCAAGACCACCCTGTTCAACCAGCTTACCGGTTCCAACCAGCATGTGGGCAACTTCCCCGGTGTGACGGTGGACCGCAAGAGCGGTGCCATCAAGGGCCACCCGGAAACGGAGGTCACCGATCTGCCGGGCATCTACTCCATGTCGCCCTACTCCAGCGAGGAGATCGTCACCCGGCAGTTCATCATCGGCGAAAAGCCCACCGGCATCATCAACATCGTGGATGCCACCAACATCGAGCGCAACCTCTACCTGACCATGCAGCTCATGGAGCTGGACACCCCCATGGTGCTGGCCCTGAACATGATGGACGAGATGCGCGGCAACGGCGGCACGGTGCGCATCAACAAGATGGAATCCATGCTGGGCATCCCGGTCATCCCCATCTCTGCCGCCAAAAACGAGGGCGTGGACGAGCTGGTGGACCATGCCGTGCATGTGGCAAAATATCAGGAGCGGCCCGGCCGCATGGATTTCTGCAGTGAGGATGACCACGGCGGCGCGGTGCACCGCTGCATCCACGGCATCATCCACCTCATCGAGGATCACGCCAAGGCGGCGGGCATCCCGGTGCGGTTTGCCGCCACCAAGCTGGTGGAGGGCGACCACCGCATTGAGGAAGCCCTGAAGCTGGACCAGAACGAAAAAGAGATGATCGAGCACATCATCGTGCAGATGGAGCAGGAGCGCGGCCTGGACCGCGCTGCCGCCATTGCGGATATGCGCTTCTCCTTCATTCAGGAGCTGGTGGCCCAGACGGTGGTCAAGCCCCACGAGAGCAAAGAGCAGCTGCGCTCCAACCGCATCGACAAGTTCCTTACCGGCAAATACACCGCCATCCCGGCGTTTATCGCCATCATGGGTCTGGTGTTCTACCTCACCTTCAACGTCATCGGCCTATTCTTCCAGAACCTGATGGAAGCCGGCATCGACGCCCTGACCGGTGCGGTGGACACCCTGCTGACCAACTGGAACATCAACGAAGCGATCCATTCCCTGATCATTGACGGTGTTTTTACCGGCGTGGGCAGCGTGCTGAGCTTTTTGCCCATCATCGTGGTGCTGTTCTTCTTCCTGTCCATGCTGGAGGACACCGGTTACATGGCCCGCGTGGCCTTTGTGATGGACAAACTGCTGCGCCGCATCGGCCTGTCCGGCCGCAGCATCGTGCCCATGCTCATCGGCTTTGGCTGCACGGTGCCTGGCGTCATGGCCAGCCGTACCCTGCCCTCGGAGCGGGACCGCAAGATGACCATCCTGCTCACCCCGTTCATGAGCTGCTCGGCCAAACTCCCCATCTACAGCCTGTTTGCGGCAGCGTTCTTCCCGGATTATGCGGGCCTTGTCATGGTGCTGCTGTACTTTGGCGGCATCGTGGTGGGCGTGCTGGCGGCGCTGCTGCTCAAGAGCACCGTGTTCCAGGGCGAGGCGGTGCCCTTTGTGATGGAGCTGCCCAACTACCGCCTGCCCGGCCTGAAAAACGTGGCCCAGCTGCTGTGGGAAAAGGCCCGCGACTTCCTGCAGAAAGCCTTTACGGTCATCTTTGCGGCCACCATCGTCATCTGGTTCCTGCAGAACTTTGACCTGCAGCTCAGCCTGACGGCCTACCCGCAGGACAGCATCCTGGCCCGCATTGCAGGCGACATCGCCCCGCTGTTCGCCCCGCTGGGCTTTGCGGACTGGCGGGTGTCCACGGCCCTCATCACCGGCTTTATGGCCAAGGAGAGCGTGGTGTCCACCCTCATCATCCTGTTTGGTTCCACAGCGGCCCTGTCGGCGGCTTTGACCCCGGCCCAGGCGGCTCCCCTGCTGGTGTTCTGCCTGCTGTACACCCCCTGCATTGCGGCTGTGGCCGCAGTCAAGCGGGAACTTGGCGGCAAGTGGGCCACCATTATGGTGGTGAACCAGTGTGTCGTGGCCTGGGTCTGCGCCCTGCTGGTGCGGCTTGTGGCCGTGATGATCTTCTGAAGCGAATAAAATAGAAAAAACCGTCGTAAACTCCCCCAGTCATCGCTGCGCGATGACAGCCCCCTCGGAGATGGGGCCTTTGGCGTGACCGGAAAGCGTTCCGCTCTGCCAATGGCTCCCTCCTTGAGGGAGCTGTCGAGCGTATGCGAGACGGAGGGAGTTTTTCTGTTCCGGAAAAACTTGACAACCGTGCAGTGTTGCACTATAATACTTCAAAAATGAATGATTCAAAAATGAAAGGAGAACTCGGCGTGAATCCGAACATGGAATTTGCCATCAAGACCGCACAGGCCTACAATGCGGTCTGCAAGCCCCTGTGTCAGGAGCTGAAGCTGCCGCAGACGGCCTTTGATATCCTGATGTTCCTTGCCAACAACCCGGACCGCAGAACGGCCAGCGACATCGTGGAGTTCCGCCATATCAAGGCAAATCTGGTGTCGATGAATGTAGACCGGCTGGTGAAGGAGGGGTATCTGGAACGGCGCGCCGTTGCGGGCGACCGCCGCAAGACCGAGCTGCTCTGCACCGAAAAGGCCCGCTCGGTCATCGAGCGGGGCCGCGCGGTGCAGAATGCGTTCTTTGCGCGGCTGCTGACCAACACCGACGAGCCGACCCGGGAGGCCTTTTTCCGGACCATGGAAATCATCGGGAAAAATCTGGACGATATTTTAAAGGAGAATGCATGAGATGAACGTGTTGTTTCCCGTTCTGGTCACCTTTTTTGCCGGCATGGGGGCCGGCCTTGGCACCGGCTTTGCCGGCATGAGCGCAGCAGCGGTGATCACCCCCATGCTCATCACCTTTTTGCACATGGACCCCTATATGGCGGTGGGCATCGCCCTGTCGTCGGACGTGCTGGCCAGCGCTGTCTCGGCTTACACCTACCATAAAAACAAGAATCTCGATATCAAAAACGGCCTCATTATGATGGCCAGCGTGCTCACCTTTACGGTGGTGGGCAGCTGGGTGGCCAGCAAGGTGCCCTCGGCCACCATGGGCAGCTTTTCGGTGTTCATGACCTTCCTGCTGGGCATCAAGTTCATCCTGCGCCCGGTCATGACCACCAAGGAAGCCATGCAGGGCGTCAGCGCCAAAAAGCGGGCTGTCCAGTCGCTGGTGTGCGGCATGCTCATCGGCTTCATCTGCGGATTCATCGGTGCGGGCGGCGGCATGATGATGCTGCTCATCCTCACCAGCGTGCTGGGCTATGAGCTCAAGACGGCTGTGGGCACCAGCGTGTTCATCATGACTTTCACCGCCCTGACCGGTGCAGTCTCCCACTTCATGATCGGCGGTGCGCCGGACTGGGGCGTCTGGGTGCTGTGTGTGGTGTTCACCCTGCTGTGGGCCCGCATTGCGGCCGTGTTTGCCAACAAGGCTGCCCCCAAGACCCTGAACCGTGCCACCGGTGTCGTGCTGGTGGTGCTGGGCATCGTCATCATGGGCTTCAAGCTTCTGGCATAAAGAGAAAATTTCGGAGAACGAAAAAACCCCCCCCCCCCCGGTGACAACCGGGGGAGTGTTTGACCCGGGAGTGAACAGTAACTTATTTATGAGGGCTGCTATAGAAAACAGAGTCCTATAATTGACAAAAGATAAACATAAAAAATACAAGGAGAAATACGAATGGGAATGGCAGTAGTAACTCTGAAAAAGGGAGAGGGAAGACTTCTGAAATCCGGCGGAATGTGGATTTTTGATAATGAGATAGATACAGTCATGGGAAATTTCGAGAACGGTGATATTGTACTTGTCCATGATTTTGACGGATATATCCTATGGGAAGAGGGTTCATTAATACTAATTCTAAGATTACGGTACGTCTTATGACCAGAGATGAAAATGTTGATATTAATGAAGAACTTTTGGAGAAGCGTGTACGTGATGCATGGGAATATCGTAAGAAAGTGGTAGATACAGGATGCTGTCGTCTGATTTTTGCAGAGGCAGATTTCCTTCCGGGAATTGTGGTGGATAAATTTTCGGATGTACTGGTAGTTCAGTCATTGGCTCTTGGG
>ERZ859967.1304-NODE-1304-length-11774-cov-2.131069_pt1 | contig 11774 bp, 7 predicted proteins | sample MGYA00510115_ERZ859967 | MGnify/ENA primary metagenome ERZ859967 (study PRJEB30046, sample SAMN00715171) | human gut metagenome | study: EMG produced TPA metagenomics assembly of the A metagenome-wide association study of gut microbiota in type 2...
TGCAATCGAGGAACGCTGGACGAAAGCAACAAATGTTTATTCGAGCGAACCGGAAGGAGATTGTATTTCGACAGTAAAACGTATATTTGTGGAAATATTCGGCAAATAACATAACAACATTGAATATATTATGACACGTAAATCAATCTGTCTCCTTTTCTTGGTTCTCTTGGCATTGCCCTGCTTTGCTGCGAGCAAGTACGAATCGAAAATAACGTCTCTCGAAGGAGAGAAATGGTGGGGCGGTGCAGTCGGCTTGGGATCGAAGATGCCTTTTGAAGGTGACTTGCGTTTGTTCGACCTCTCTGCCGAGAACCTGAACAATCAGAACGTGCCGCTTCTGCTTTCTTCGGAGGGACGGTATATTTGGAGTGACAAGCCGTTTTCTTTTCAGGTAGAGAATGGAGAGTTGCGTTTGTATTCCGATTATGAGAAGATGGAGCCGGTATTGGCGGGCCGTACGTTGAAGGATGCTTATATGGCTGCTTCTGCCAAACATTTCCCACCTTCCGGTGATTTGCCGGATCCGTTGTTCTTTTCCATGCCGCAGTATAATACCTGGATCGAACTGATGTATAACCAGAATCAGGAGGATATCCTGAAATATGCGGATCATGTATTGGAGAATGATTTTCCGGTCGGCGTGTTCATGGTGGATGACAACTGGCAGAAATATTATGGCAATTTCGACTTTAAACCCGAACGTTTTCCTGATCCGAAAGGAATGATTGATCGTCTGCACAGACAGGGATTCAAGATCATGTTCTGGATTTGCCCGTTCGTCAGTCCGGATAGCCCGGAGTTTCGTGAGCTTCAGCAGAAAGGATTCCTGATCAAAAAAAGGGGGACGAATGAAGCGGCCATCATTCCGTGGTGGAACGGTTATAGTGCCTGCTATGACCTGAGCAATCCGGCTGCTGCCGAACATCTGAAACAACAATTGCGCGGCATGCAGGAGAAATATGAGGCGGATGGTTTCAAGTTCGATGCCGGTGATATCGGTCATTATAACGATCCGGAACTGGAGTTTTACGATAAGTCGGCTACTTCAGTGGATATGTGTCGGTATTGGGCGAAGATCGGGTTGGATTTCCCGTTTAACGAATATCGTGCCGGATGGAAGATGGGAGGTGAAGCGCTGGTTCAGCGTCTAGGTGATAAAGATTACTCTTGGAATGCGGTCGGCCTGCTGATCCCTGATATGATTGCTGCCGGTTTGCTGGGATATGCCTATGCCTGTCCGGATATGATCGGCGGAGGCCAGTTCGCCTCTTTCCTGGGAGTAGACCAGACGAAGCTCGATCAAGAGCTGATCGTGCGTTCCTGCCAGGTACATGCCTTGATGCCGATGATGCAATTCTCGGTGGCTCCTTGGCGCATCCTCGATGAAAAGCATCTGGCGATTTGCCGTGATTATGCCCGTCTGCATGAGAAGATGGGAGCATATATTCTGGAACAGGCGTATCATGCCGCAAAGACCGGTGAGCCGATCATCCGGCATATGGAATATGCGTTTCCGCACCAGGGATTCGTTGATTGCAAGGATCAATTCATGTTGGGTGACAGATATCTGGTTGCCCCGGTACTGACCAAGGAACACACGCGCAAAGTGATGCTGCCAGAAGGTGTATGGGTAGACGATACGGGTAAGAAGTTCAAGGGACCGAAAACGATTGAAGTGACAGCTCCTCTGGAACGCCTGCCTTGGTTCGAAAAAGTAAAATAAGTGGTTGAAAACATGGGTTTCTGATTCGCATAAACGAGAGAGGAGATATAAACGCTGTTTTCAGATTGTTTTTCTGAAATAACAGTCTGGAAACAGCGTTTTTTGTACTATCTTTATCGGCGAAAAGAGACATTATGGAAACAGCCTCGGAGATAAAAGCTTTTAATAAATTGTTTGCCGATTACCACGGATTGTTTGTGCGTTTCGCCAATACGTACCTGCAAGATGAAGCGGCAGCGGAAGATATTGCTGTTGAGGGAATCATGTATTATTGGGAAAATCGCCATTCTCTTTCTTCCGATTCGAATATTCCTGCCTATATCCTGGAAGCGATCAAACATAAATGTCTGAATTACCTTCGTCATCTTCGTGTCCGCGAAGATGTGGAACAACGTATCCAGGAGCATCAGCAACGGGTGAATAGTCTGAGGATTGCCACCCTTGAAGCCTGCGATCCTCAGGAAATTTTCAGTTCGGAGGCCGGACGGCTCGTGGATGAGGCATTGGCAATGATGTCCGACAAAACCCGCCGGATCTTTATCATGAGCCGCTATGAAAATAAAACATACCCGGAAATCGCTGCCTATTTCTCGCTTTCCGTCAAGAGTGTGGAGTTCCACATATCCAAAGCATTGAAGATATTGAAAGTGAAGTTGAAGGATTATATGACGATTGTTTTGTTCATGTGAAACAAAAGTATTTCAGAAAAAATGATATTTTTTTAGGGGATATCTCTTTTGAGGTGCTTATTATAAAAGAAATTTGAAAAACACATTATTGATTAAGTAACATGAGAAAACAGATTTACTGCCTTTTATCTTTTTTATGGATTAGCTGCCTCTCCGTATCGGCAGCCGATCGCTGGGCTATTAATTCTGCCGGTGGTATTACCTGGCAGGTGGATGAGCGGGTTCCGCATGAGGATCATATTGAAATGAGTGGGTTGAGAGTTTCGACCGTGCTTCGCTACGGAGTCGATGCAAACGGCGCCTTTATGCTGAACAGAAGTATGGTATGGCCGATGCTACGCACGATTCCGAATAATACTCATGCTTCGTTTTGCCTGGAACGTGACGGATATGGTCGAGGTAAACGGGCAGTCTTTGCTGAATGAGAAAGTAAAGGAGGTTACGTTGAACGGCACGATGGTCGTCCAGAGCGAATACACACTTCCCCGTAAGGGAAAACTCGGCTTGACACGTATCTTGTTTCCTTCCGTTTCGAATCCGGCTTTTTGTGAAAAATATATTTTACGGAATATAGGTGAATCTGCGATATCGGTGGAAATCCCTTCTTCACGCTCTGTTGTCGAGACAGATGCCGCGAAAGGGGTGGATGGCAGCTATAAATTAGTTTCGACTATCAACGGACAGGTGGCTCGTCAGTTGCAACCTGGTGAGGAGTTGACGTTCAGTGCGACTTTTGCCGGATACAAAAAGGATGAGCGCGAGCTATCGTTAGATATTGACCGGGAATTACAGGCCCGGCAGGATTTGATTGCCGGATTCTGGGATAACCTGGTTCTGGATACGCCCGATCCTGTCATCAATACAATGTTCGCCTTTGCAAAAATCCGTGGAGCGGAAAGTATTTACGATACGAAAGGAGGCCTTATGCATGGCCCCGGAGGCGAATCCTACTATGCTGCTATCTGGGCAAACGACCAGGCGGAATATATCAACCCTTTCTTCCCTTATTTGGGATATGAGGTCGGAAACCGTTCCGCACTGTGCTCGTATGAACATTTTGCCCGCTTCATGAATCCGGAATACAAGCCGTTGCCTAGCTCGATCATAGCGGAAGGCATTGATGTTTGGGCAGGAGCCGGTGATCGTGGCGATGCGGCGATGGTCGCTTATGGTGCTTCCCGTTATGCTTTGTCCAAAGGAGATAAGGCAGAAGCCGAAAAGTTGTGGCCATTGATCGAATGGTGCTTGGAATATTGTCGGCGCAATTTGAACGAGAGTGGTGTTGTGGCTTCCGATGCGGATGAACTGGAAAACCGTTTCCCAGCAGGGAAAGCAAATCTTTGTACCTCTTCCTTATATTATGATGCTTTGATCTCAGCAGGTTATTTAGGGAAGGATTTAGGTAAGCCGGTTGCTGCCTATGCTCGCCAGGCTACAGCCCTGAAGAAAAATATCGACCGCTATTTCGGCGGGACCGTCGAAGGATTTGATACCTATAAATATTATGAAGGAAATGATGTCCTGCGTTCTTGGATCTGCATTCCGCTCACGGTCGGGATACAGGATCGGAAAGATGCGACCATCCAGGCGTTGTTCTCTCCGCGCCTGTGGACGGAGAACGGTTTGTTGACGCAGGCCGGAAGTGAAACATTCTGGGATCGCTCCACCTTGTATGCGTTGCGTGGCGTGTATGCTTGCGGTGAGACGGAGAAGGCTACCGATTATTTGAGATTCTATTCTTCCCAGCGTCTGTTGGGTGAACATGTCCCTTATGCAATCGAGGCATGGCCGGAAGGCAACCAGCGCCATCTGTCTGCCGAAAGCGGTTTGTATTGCCGTATCATTACGGAAGGGATGTTCGGCATTCGTCCGACCGGCCTGAATTCGTTTGTCTTTACTCCCCGCCTGCCGCAAGAGTGGGATCATATGAACCTGCGTAAGATTTGCGCGTTCAATCAAGTATTCGATATTGAAGTGAAGCGTCTTGGCGATCAACTGCAAGTTGCCGTTATCGCAGACGGAAAAACGATCAGCAACCGGAAAATAAAGGAAGGTGAAAATATTCGGATAAAATTTTAGGGGGTTGCCTTCGAGAGGTGCTTATATAACGTATGGACAGAAATGTATTACATCGATTTTTTGCAGGAACAGCCTCTTTTGAAGAGGAAGAGGCTGTTTGCGATTGGGTGGATGCTTCTGATAAGAATCGGGAAGAGCTGATAAGGGAGCGGAAATATTTTGATGTGCTGTTGTTGCATAAGACGAAAAATAGCAGCATGGTGCAATCCGGTCACCGTTTCAGCCTGCCTTTTGTTATCAGAGAATCGCTGAAGATCGCTGCTGCAATTTCCGTATTGCTAGTGTCTGTCCTATACATATCTAATAATGTGGGAAAACCGGCTCCTGTATTGGAGATGAACAAGATCGTCGTTCCTCCGGGGCAGCGGGCGAACCTCACCCTGTCCGACGGGACGAATGTCTGGCTGAATGCTTGTAGTGAAATGACTTATCCGGCCTCTTTTAGTGAGGATATCCGCCGTGTGTCGTTGAAAGGTGAAGCCTATTTTGATGTATCTAAAGATGTGGAACATCCATTTGTCGTACAGACAAAGAAATGTGATATAAAAGTTTTGGGGACGGAGTTTAATGTTCGGGTGAATGAGGCGGAGTCGGATTGCGAATTTTCAGCTGCCCTGCTGGAAGGTTCCATTGAGTTAACAAATAAAATGGAGCCTGGTCCTTCCATCCGGCTTGCTCCGATGCAGAAAGCGGAATGGACGGGAGGTAAAATGGTGGTGGAATCGATCCGTAACTTGGATGATTATCGTTGGAAAGAGGGATTGATTTGCTTTGAGGATATCCGTTTTGCCGATTTGATGAAACGCTTTGAGAAGACGTATGATATCCGTATTGTAATCCAAAACAAAAGTCTGCATGACTATAAATGTAGTGGTAAATGTCGTGTTTCGGACGGGGTGGATTTCATTTTGCAGGTGTTGCAACGCAGTACGCGTTTTACTTTTTCCCGCAGCGACGATAATACGATTATCTATATAAAGTAAATGTGTAACCTTAAATTAAAAACGAAAATGCCTATGGAATGAAGTGGAACACGAAAAACAATGTAAAAAGGCGATGAATGTGCGAGATTCACCGCCTTACAACTAACACATGTCTAACACAAGTATTAATCTTTAAATATCACAAAGTTATGAATAAAATACCTTTGTCGGGGTTTTGTCTCTTATTAAAATCACGACATAAACATTTATTTAGGATTATGAGAATAACCTATATGTTATTATTTGCAGCCATTTTCTGCTTGCATGCAGAGAATGCGATATCGCAAAAGATCACCCTGCAGGGTGATAATCTTTCACTGAAAGATTATTTGAATACTATTGAAAAGCAGACGGATTATCTTTTCATTTATGATGCCGGTGTAAATGTAAATAAAAGGATATCCGTTAATATGGTCGGTAAGTCCATCAAGGAAGTTTTGGATAACCTCTCTACCCAGTTAGGACTGAATTATTCCCAAAAAGGTTCTTATATTGTCCTGTCGAGTTATAAGGCAAAGGAAACATCTGTTCCGGTTATTGCTCAGCAGAAGAAAACGATTACGGGTGTCGTTACGGACGATCTGGGTGAACCTATTATTGGCGCCAATGTGATTGAAAAAGGAACTACAAACGGCATTATCACTGATATCGATGGCAAGTTTACACTGGAAGTCGCTCCGGGTGCGGTTGTACAGGTATCCTATATCGGTTATAATACGCAGGAAGTAAAGGTAGGTAACCAGTCGACATTGGCTATCCAGTTGGTTGAAGATACCCAAGCATTGAGCGAAGTTGTTGTTGTCGGTTACGGTGTTCAGCGTAAAGTGACGACTACTGGTGCCGTTACAAAGCTGGAAGGTGATGAAATCAATAAAATGACAGTGGTAAATGCTACAAAAGCTTTGCAGGGTTTGAGTCCCGGTATCACAGTAGTCGACCGTGGTGGTGCTCCAGGTAGTGACGATCCTGAAATCTACTTGCGTGGTGTCGGTACGACTGGCAATGCCAAACCGCTGGTATTGGTGGACGGTATCGAAATGTCTTTGAGCCAGATTCCTTCTTCCGAAATCGAGAATATTTCTGTTTTGAAAGATGCCGCATCTGCTTCTATCTACGGTTCACGTGCTGCTCACGGTGTAATTCTAGTAACGACCAAACGCGGTAAGGAAGGTAAAGTGAAATTATCGTATGACGGTACTATCGGTTTCCAAGACCGGGCGGTGAGAGCCGAGCAGGTTTCCGCACGCGAATATATGACGATGGTTAATGAAGCATTAGTCAATTCCGGTGGTTCGATCAAATATTCGGAAGATGATATTCTGGCAACGGAAAGAGGCGATGATCCGTATAACCATTCTTATCTGAACTGGGCGAATGAGGTGTATAAACCTACTTATATCACACAGCATACATTAAACCTGACGGGTGGTAGTGAAGTCGGACGTTATTTGGTTTCGTTTGACTATCTAGATCAGCCTGGTTTGGTTAAAAATACGGAATATCAGCGTTATAGTTATCGTGTAAATACAGATTTGAATATTGGCAAAATGTTGAAGGTGAGTAGTGACGTAACATATCGTCACGTTGACCGCCTATGGCCGGAATCTTTAGGTAGCGTGCAGTATGATGTATGGAGCATGCAGCCCACATCGCCGGTCAGATATGAAAATGGCGATTACCGTTTGGATAAACAGAATAGAAATGCCATCTCTCTTATGGATTTGGATGTCGTAGGGGAAGACCGTTATAATATGGATGTGGTTTATGGGCAGGTAAAAGCCGATTTCGAACCGATCAAGGATTTGGTGTTTACGGGTATGGCTTCTTTGAACGGTTCCTGGGACAGAAGAAAGATCCATTATAAGAATTATAAATATTACAATGAAGCTGGTGAACTGGTTACACAACGTAATAATCCGAATAGTGTAAAAGATTCACGTAACAACAGTTACCAGATGACACTTCGTTTCCTGGCCAATTACAAAAAGCGTTTCGGCGACAACCATGATTTGGCGTTGCTCTACGGTATGGAGCAAATCTCTTACCGCAACTATTATTCAATGGCTCAGCGTAAAGATTTGATCTCTGATGCTTTACCGGACGTTTCTTTAGGTTCGGCCGGTAGTCAGTTTGCGGAAGGATATCCGACCAAGTGGGGTATCAACTCTTTCTTCGGACGTGTAAACTACGGATTTAAGGATAAGTATTTATTTGAAGCGAATATCCGTACCGATGGTTCTTCCCGTTTTGCTAAAGGCCATAAGTGGGGTGTTTTCCCGTCTTTCTCTGCTGCATGGCGTATTTCGGAAGAAGGGTTTATGAAAAATCTGGGATTTGTGGATAATCTGAAACTGAGAGCCTCCTGGGGGCAGACCGGTAACGAGCGTATCGATGCCTTCATGTATCTGCCTCAGTATAACACCTCGAATGTGGTCATGAACGGTAGCCTTGTTTCTGCTGTTTACCAGAAGAAGATGGCGAATCCGGATGTGACTTGGGAAACAGTGGAACAGACTAATATCGGTTTGGACTTTGGTTTCCTAAATAACACGATCTATGGTGAATTGGACTGGTACTCAAAAGATACGAAAGATATTTTGTTAGCACTGGGTATCCCTCATTTCATTGGTCTGGATGCTCCTGAACAAAATGCCGGAGTGGTTCGTAACTCAGGTGTAGAAGCTATGGTCGGTTTCCGTAAAACATTCGGAGAGTTTACATTCAACACTTCTTTCAACTTGGCTTATAACAAGAACGAATGGATCGACCGCGGTGGTGATGACAAGAATATCAGCGGTTATAATATTCAAACGATCGGTTCGCCTTTGAATGCTTTCTACATCTATCAGGCAGACGGTTTGATCGCGAACGAACAGGAATTGGAAGAATACCGTGCCAAATATAAATCGGACCCGCGTGGTATGTCTGATCTTCATGCCGGCGATGTGAAACTGGTCGATACGAATAACGATGGAACGATCGACCCGGACGACCGTCAGATCTTTGCCTCCAATATCCCTAAGTTCACATATGGATGGAATATCAGCGGCGAATATAAAGGTTTCGATTTGAGTTTGCTGTTCCAGGGATCAAGCGGCGCGAATCGTATGATGTATGGGGAATGGATCGAAGGACCAAGCTATGAGGCCTTCACCGGTGTACATTTCCGCGACAGATGGACGGAAGAGAACCAGAATGGAAATGCCGAAATGCCTCGTTTGGAAGCAGCCAATAACCGGAATGCATCTACCTACAACTCGTTCTTCCTGAAAAAGACAAATTATCTACGTCTGAAAAACGCCCAGTTGGGCTATACCTTCTCAAAGGGTATCACGGACAAGCTGAGAATCACAAAGCTGAGATTGTATGTTTCTGGCTCGAACCTGCTTACATTCAGTAGTTTGTATCAAGGTCTGGACCCAGAAGGAAAAAGTGATAGAATCAATGATTTTCCTCCGTTGAAAATCGTAAACTTCGGTGTAAACATTATCTTTTAATCTAAACTAATAAATAGAGCATTATGAAAATATATAAGAAATCGTTGCTGTATGGGGCGTTGGCTTTTACCCTTTGTATGGCAGGCGGTTGTAACAGTAATATTGATCTGGAACCGGAAGGTATTATTACGGCGGACGGTTATTTCAAGTCGGCAGAAGACTATGAAAAGGCGTTGACCGCCTTGTATGAGAGACTGAACGTCGAAAGTTATGATTTGTGGATGGATGGCGTGACAGATAATGGTTTGGTTACGCATAGTTGGAATAGAGGATATGACTTGGGGCGAGGCATCGGGAGTACAGCCTCTTCTTTCCCGGCTGACAAATGGGATAAGGGATATATTTCCGTCCAGCGTGCGAATAACGTAATCAACAATATTGATAAGTACCAATGGCCGGGCGGGGAAAGCGATGCTAACCGGAACCAGGTTTTGGGTGAAGCTCGTACATTGCGTGCCTATTTTTATCTGGATTTGGTTTCTATCTTCGGACATATCATGTTTTATACCGAGAATCCGGCTACAGTAGCGGAAAGTGAAAACGTTAAGCAAGTACAGGACCCGAAGGAAGTGTTCGATTTTATCCTGGATGACCTGGACAAGGCAATTGCCGGATTACCGGACAAGCCAAGCAATAAATCGAAGATCGGAAAACCGGCTGCCCGCTTGCTTCGTGCACGTGCTGCTGCTTATGCGGCCGGTTATCTGAATGATAAATCTTATTTCCAGATTACGTTGGATGAAACGGCCCAATTGGTTGCATCTGCTCCGCAGCTGGCCGATTTTGACAAGTTGTTTGTAACTGGTTGTGAAGACTTGGATGAGGTGATCCTGGTCAGACGCTATTCGTTGGATGCGACGAACAGTTGGGGAAACTGGTATAACCAGTCTATCGGCGGATATTGCGTGACGACTCCGGTGAAGGCTTTGGCGGATGCTTTCGAATATGTGGGCGAGAGGAACGAGGTTAGGCCGTATCTGAATAAAGATCCCCGTTTTTACCAGACTATCTATGCTCCGGGTATGGAAATGCGTGGCAAATATTTTAATACGATCCCGAACAATGTGGTTGAAAAGGATGGCAAAACCTATTTTGATCCCAATAAGGATTACGGGGCTTTGCAGGACAAGGAAGTCAGCGTAGGTGATGTATTGGCGGAAGGTGGCGGTGGCGAATGGAACAAGACGCCTACCGGCTTGTCCTGGAAGAAATATTGCCAGGAAGAAGAAACATGGACAACTTACAACTCGTTTATTATTTTCCGCTATGCGGAAGCCTACCTGTTGAGGGCGGAAGCATTGGTGGAGACCGGCGGAAGTACGGACGAGGCCAAGTCTCTGATAAAAGTGATCCGTGACCGTGCCGGCAATACGAACGATATCGACAAGATGGTAGCCGAACGTTATAACGGCAGCCTCCGGGATCTGGTCCGCAACGAAAGACGTGTGGAACTTGCACAGGAAGGCCTTCGTTTTGCCGATATCCGTCGTTGGAACATCTTGTTGGATGTAATGAACAAGCCGATCGAAGGTATCGAATATCGCGACTTCTCAAGCGGGACACCTAAACATACCGTTTTGATTCCTGCGGAGAGAGATGCCTATACCGCAAGAGATTTCTGGTGGCCGATCCCGCAAGCAGAGATCGACTTGAACCCAGGTCGTATCGCCCAGAACGAAGGCTGGAAATAATAACCGGTTCTGAATTATAGGGAGAAAGCGCGTCAGGACTATCCGAGGATATTCTGATGCGCTTTTTTGTAATAACATAATGATCGTATAGAAATGAAATTATCATATTTATCTCTTATTCTTGTTTTAAGTTGTGCTTGCGCCCAGCCCGGACAAGAAAAGTATCCCGATATAACGGATGCGGCGCGTACTGCGTTTTGTGTGGCATCCGACGATACGGCCTTGGTGAAGATATTCGATTGGGCCGTAAGTAACTCGAATCAGTATGTCGGAGAGGATTCCGATCCGGTCGGGCCCTGGTATGAAGCGGCTTTGCCGAATCGCCAGGCGTTCTGCATGCGGGATGTCTCTCATCAGTGTATAGGCGAGGAACTGAACGGGCATGGCAGGCAAAATGCGAATATGATGGGTAAGTTTGTCGAGAATATTTCCGAGTCGAAGGATTATTGCACCTATTGGGAGATAGACAAGAATAACTTGCCGGCTCCGGCTGATTATGTTTCCGATCAGGATTTCTGGTATAACCTGAATGCTAACTTCGATGTGATGAATGCTTGTTACCGTTTGTACCTCTGGACAGGAAATGAAGTCTACATCAATAATCCCCGTTTTGAAGAGTTCTTCCGTTTATCGGCAAATGAATATATCGGCAGGTGGCAATTGCAGGCGGATCGGATCATGGAACGTCCGGGTGTGATGCACGAAGATGATTCGCGTGTCGATCCGAAGTTCAAAACCTTCCGTGGGCTCCCTTCTTATGAGGAATCAGTTAGGGGCCTGACGGTAACCGGCGATTTGATCGCTACGATCTACCGGGGTTTGAAATCGTATGCACAGATACAACGGCTGAGAGGAAATGAAGAAGCTGCCCGGCGCTCTGTTCATCGTGGATACCCGCAAGGAGCGCAACGCCATTGCCGAGGCGCACCGTCTGGGCATTCCCGTTGTGGCCATCGCCGATACCAACTGCGATCCCGACGAGATCGACTACCCCATCCCCGGCAACGATGACGCCATCCGCGCCATCAAGCTGATCGCTTCCGTCATGGCCAACGCCATGCTGGAGGGCAAGGCAGCCTTTTATGACCTGTTCATTGACCTCAAGCACA
>ERZ859967.1318-NODE-1318-length-11722-cov-2.416817_pt1 | contig 11722 bp, 7 predicted proteins | sample MGYA00510115_ERZ859967 | MGnify/ENA primary metagenome ERZ859967 (study PRJEB30046, sample SAMN00715171) | human gut metagenome | study: EMG produced TPA metagenomics assembly of the A metagenome-wide association study of gut microbiota in type 2...
GCATCGGGTTTCGTGCCGACGTAGAAAGTAGCGATAGCGGTTCGGGGTGTCTTCAGGAGCGTGCTTCCTGCATACTGTGTAGTGACGGTGAGGGTATATTCGCCATCGGCCAGACCGGCAGGAACAATGAATGTGAGTTGTGACGGGTTGTTGACGGCCAACATATTGAGGTCGACAGGTGTGGTTTGTTCTTTGCTGTCGGTGATAGTGATGCCGACGGAAGAATCCGTACCTGCAATTTTCAACATACGGCCATTGACTGTGAACGGACGGCCTGCAGTGGCGGTGGCAGGTGAGAATCCGGCAACGTACATCACGCTTTGGCGTTCGCCCAAAATACTGATAGAGGTTTGGGCGATAGCTTCACGCAGTTCTTTGTCTTGGGTGAAGGAGACGTAGACGGAGTTCTTCTCGGGATTCCATTTTCCGCCATCGATAACACCGCGGAGTTGCGCTACGGCGTGGTAAAGACCGGTGTTGACACTATATCCGCTAAGGATGAGATCGCTCACAACACGGTTGTAGAGCTTCACGACGTGCTCGATGGTTTCGGGACGGAGCCCGGTGTCTTCCTTGTGCATCTCGTCGAGGATGTCCTTCAACGAAAGATTACCGGACGATTCGAGCTGACCGATCTTATCGTCTTTGTTGTCGACGGTTACAGTGTTGTCGACTAACCAGATTTTCAATACATTCTTCATTATTCAATTTATTAGTAAAAAAGTTATTTTGTTGTATTCAACTATAAATTACAGACATATTCGCCATCAGCCAGTCCGAGATGACTGAGAACTGTTTGATTACGAACTCTGATGTACTACTTTATTATCAAAAGAATAAATAATATCCACCAGAAAAGGTTTATGGATTCTCAATATGGAGAATTAGCATCTTAAGCTGTTACCAGTCTTTACGGAAATAAGTATTATCAACATCATTTCCAACTGCACCAGCCTCGTGAGGATGTACAGAGATCTGAACTGACGGATCGATCATCATTTGCATATCAGTCGTAACTCCAGTATTGAGTCCCTCCGTTCCTCGCACATTGTCAGGTATATCATAAGCAATATACCCTTTGCTTTCATTAAAAACAGACATTCCCGGCACATCGCCTGTACCCATATCCATAACGAAAGACATAAAATTCATATCAGCCGAATAATAGTCAAGATAAAATTTCGTAAAGTCTCGTGTAAAACAAACAAAATCACTTTTTTCCAATCCAGCAAACGGTTTTCGTCCACAAATCATCCATTCAGCTTCAGGTATTTCAAACTCCGTCCAAAAAGGAAGAGAATATTGGTTTATATAACCTGTGTAAGCATAATCAATATATTTTCCAACCTCTATACCACCACACTTTTCTTTATCAAAAAAGAGGGCAGTCGCTTCCCCTTTATCAGCAACCGTTAACATTGTCTCTTTGGATAATGCCTCACGTAAGGCTTTTATTAATTTAGGATAAGTACTAGTATTCTTTATACCATCTATACCATATTCATCACTGTCATCCCAAAGATCAATACCATCCAACTCGTACAACTCCACTGCATTTCTCACTTGTGCTACAAAATTCTCAATCTCACCATCTGTCAAATGACAAAAGCCTATAGTTGAACTATTCTTCACAGTCAGACAAACTTTCATTCCCATTAATTTCAACGGACGAATGTATTTATCCGCATTTTTCAGAACGTGGCTTATGTCCGCATTCAATTTCAGTTCACCTCCTGTACCAACAGTAGCTCTTAATAAGTTTACAACATCAAAAAGTTGAGAAGCTTTACTCATCTCCCAGCTTGCATCTTCCAGCCAATACACAGAGCTTACCAAAGGACTCATCTTTTCAGTGTCAACATATCCTATACAAGTATATCCTTTTCTGGAAGAAGTCAAACGATGCTTTCCATTGGTCCAATTGATACGATAAAGCAACGTTTGATATTTACCATCTTCCTTAATTTTAAGAGGAAGTAGATACTGAGAAGCTCCTAAATTAGAATTACTTGGAACCGGTAACATCCATCCTTTAAGAATTAAAGTCATCTTACCCGATTGCATAGCTCCGGCAGCAATTGTCAGACTACCACCATTGCCCAACTCATAAGCATTATCCGGCAACAATGTGTAATTCGAGTTGGTATATGCTAATTGGAAAGTTTCCACATCGAAATCTTTATCTACCACCACTGTCAAATTCTTCGTTCCCGTAGCGGCTTCTTTCAGTACAACAGACACTTGGTCTGTTACGACCTCATTCTCTTTATCAGTAACTATAAGGAACACCTGTTGATTATCTGTCTGCAACTCGCTGCACAGTCTTGGTGAATCACCTATAACCACTTCGGTCGGTTTATCATGCGAAACATCAGGATTGATTACAGCTGCTTCTTCCTCACAAGAAGAAACGCATAAAGACAGCAAGCCCCAAAGCCAGATATATTTTAATATTCGTTTCATATCGTCATTCGTTTTTAGTTTATAACCACTTTGACTTATTTATTCATTATAGGCACTTCCACACCACTGGGCCATAACTCTGCTTCCGTTTTCGGACGTGGCTGTGTATATGTATCATCCGTAAAGTATGGAATCATCTTCGCATCATTGTGATGTCCGGTCCGGTCTATAATCGTATTTCCAGTGCCTTCATCAAATTTCCAGTAAGCCTGTAAATCAGATTCAGCTGCCGGGTCATCGATATTATACATGTTCTCATAGATTTGCTGTTCGGTACGTGCCACGCTCCATATACGGGCTTCACTAATATCACCGTTTAACTGACGACTTATATCATGAGATTGTCCGTACGAACGTCCGAAATAGAAATTAAAGTCACCACCATTACCTGTGTCATCATCCGCCAGTTTATCCCCCAAACTAATGGTTGTTACATCGCTCTTGCCGTGTCCTTCTTCTCTGCTTTGCAATTTTCCGTTCACATAGAAAGCAATCACCTGCGTATTCAAATCCCACGTCAATGCGATGTGATACCACTCTCCCGCTTGAAGTTGGAGTTTTTTGTCGGCAGTAGGAAATTTACCCACAGGGGTCTGAACCTGCAACTGCTGACGAGGAAAGTCAACATCTCCCAAACGCACACACAAATACTGCTCGATACCCATTATTGAAGAAATATTCGTTTCATCATCAAATTGGTTAATCCGTATGATTGCTTCCATTGTAATAGCTGTCAGATTATTCACTACATCTGCGGTAGGGCTTCCCTTGTCGAATCCCGGAACGGCAACATACACGTTCTTCAGGTTCATTGCCGTAGTGATGGCACTGGAACGACGCACGAGGTAATACATTGTGCGTGAACCGTTCATGATGCCTACCCCTTCGGCTCCTCCTATAGAAAGAGGACAAAGATAGGTAGCATCAATCTCCAGTTCATCGAGTTTCAGAAACTTGATGTGTACTTCTTCGGAGGTAGTCTTCCCTGCCGGAATAGTCACCGCGTCTGTCGACAGCTGGTAATATGCTTCGGGAAGTGCTTCATAGTGAGTATCATTCTTTGCATTATAGGTACTAATCATTGAAGGGTCTACCTTTAGACTGACCTTCACGTCATTCCCCGACGGATAAGTCAAGTTCACGTTAAAGACTTTCGTTTGGCTTGTCACCTTACGGTTAAAAGTGAAAGCCTCCGTATTTTTACTGGCAGCCACATTCAAGTATGCCGAATTATCGAACGGTGACTTTTCGCTGTAATCCGTATTATCACAGGCAACCGGCAGAAATAACAAAACTGCGGCTGCAAAGCACTGATAAAGTTTATGTATTCTCATAGTTTACATCGTTTAGTGAGCCGAAGCAGGATTCAGGAATTGAATACCTCCACGGGTCTGTTTATAAATAATATCAGTATCGTAGTAATCGGTAGAGATATTGTAAATAGCAATACCTCCCAATGGCGTTTCCATATTGAGAGCACCGTAAGCAGCTCCGGCGATGGCATTGCGCGTCACTCCGTTATAGTCGGTCAATGTACCGTCAGGAGTGACAGCCAACAGCAGGCGATCCGGAGCGGCCTTGCCATATCCGGTGGCATAAAATACGGAGGTTTCTATATCATATTCATCGGATGCACCGGAAATATCAAGTACGAAATAGTTGAAAAGGCTGCGCTGCGCTTCCGGCAACAAGGAAGGGGTACCTTCAAAAACTAACAGACACGGTGTCTGTCCCAAAGCATCCAGCAGCGACTTTAACGCCGAAACGTCTACCGCAGAGCCTTCCGAACCGAGGGCAAGCCCGTCAAATGTCCCTGTACGCACTGCCTCAACAGCAGAAGTAATAGAGGTATTCAGTTTATCTTTAGCCGTGCAATCTATATAGTAAAGCACTTTCGTACCATAATCCTCACGTACCAACTTCATATCCTCCCGGTCATATTCGGACAGACGGTCGGCATTACGCATCGTCACTATATCGATACTGTCCGGCAACGCACGGAGAAAGTCCTTCTCACCGGTAGATACTTCCGGAGCATTATCCAACCGGGCATAAACGACAGCATGTTTCGTTGCTTTATATGCGCGAAGATTCTGCGTATATGCCGCATATTCTTGCGGATTCTGTTCCTTAAACCCATTCACCTGACTATCGTGTATTTCCATTTCCGTCCAGTCGTCGCAACTGATGGTGGCAACCGACAGGAAAGTAGTCAGTAGGCATAACTTAAAGATTGATTTATATTTCATAATCTCATTGATTTAAAGGTTCGTTCTAGTTTGAAGATTGACTATTCTCAATGGAATGGTCTTTCTTATCCCACCAAAGTTTAGTTCCTGCGGCATCGGGACCATTCAGCATTTCTACAGCTTGATCGATGTATTTCGGATTTCCCGTATATTCATCTGCAGGGAAAGGCAGACGACGGGGACCGATTGTTACATTCACACTATTATTGGGGTCTTTATTCTCCACGGCAGGCAACAACTTCGGGTAGCCCGTACGACGATGTTCCGCCCATGCTTCCAGCCCCAGCGGGAATATTGCAATCCATTTTTGAGTAATGATACGCTCCAGGTTCCGTTCGAAATACTCCGCTCCAGGTTCCCAGGCAATCGTAATGGTACTTACCGCCGGATGGCTATACTTAATATCAGCCCCGTCCATCGGGTTCACATAGTCTATAGGCTTTTTCTCCGCATCCTTCACATATTGGTCTGCTCCGGTGGCTCCGCCACGCTCTTCGAATGAAAGGGCAATAGCCTTTTCATACAATGCCTGCGCATCGCCTCCCATATTCCAACCACGCAACGCGCCCTCGGCACGAAGGAAAGTCACCTCCGCTGCATTCATCCAGAGATAAGGATCGGTGCTGGAAATCACCTGCTTTGAGTAAAGGTTAATCATGTCGTCTTTCTTCTGGGTAAATATGCCGATACGTACACCGTAATAATCGTATACATCGACTTTCTCGCCATCCTGATCGACTGTCTGCACACCTTTGACAAACATCTTATCCAAACGCGGATCTTCATAACCTTTCATAATAGAAACTAAATCGGCACTGATACGGTAGTCATTCCAGTTATTAAATAGCAACTCCGAACGGTTCTCCGCCACATGAAGCATGGCGTTGTCCTCATTCGATTCAATCACTCCCGCTTCCACAGCCTTCTGCGCAATACGTTGCGCCTCGGTAGGATTGACATAGCTCATACGCATAGCAATGCGAAGTTGCATGGAATGTACAAACTTACGCCATTTGGAAATATTTCCGTAATACAAGTCTTCCAGTTTGCGGAAAGCCTCGGACGACAGGTCTTTGTTTTCCTCCAACACTTTATCCGCTTCTTCCAGTTCTTTCAGCATCTGTGTATATACCTGCTCCTGCGAATCGTAAGCGACAGCCAGGTCTTCACCCGAATTATCATTATCCATCATCTTCGAATAAGGAATCGGACCGTAAATGTCCGTCACACGATGCATGATACACACCCGGAGAATTTTACCAAAAGCTAAAGCCACAGGGTCATCCGTCTTGTTCATCATATCGCGGTACTGCGGGTACATGTCTTTAATCGGATCGGCAAACGGGGATTTGAGCCATCCCTGTTCGGGATTGAAAGTAGAGAATTTCATCACCCAAGTGTCTACAATTCCTTCCAGATAACCACCGTATGCTCCTCCTGCCATAGCATCCATAAACTGGTAAAGGTGTTCACGTGTAGGAATCACCAATCCCTGCATTCCTTTGAGCGTAGCACCTACAATATGATTCTCACGCTGCATTTCTTCTCCGTCCGCTTCGTACATACTCCGGTTGATGTCGCTGTCGAAACAACCGCCCAACGGAAGCAGAAATAATGAAAGGATCATTATCAGAAGAATGTTATATATTCGTTTCATGTCCATCATAGTATTTAGAAGTTAATCTTTATGTTAAATCCTATATTCCGGGTACTCGGCATCATGAAGTAGTCGATTCCCTGATAATAGTTGTTCGTAGTAGCTACTGCTTCGGGGTCGAAAGGAGCTTTGCAGTAGATCATCCAGAGATTTTTGCCGACAAGGGAAACATTGACGTCACACACATTGCCCAGCCAACGGCGGGGGATGGTATAGCCGATACGTGCTTCCTGCAAGCGAAGATTGGTTGCACTGTAAGTATAGTAAGTAGGCAAACCGCTTTGCGACGCTACTACCGAATAAAAACCTTGCGGATTCACCCGGCTGCGTCCGTTGATCCATACTCCGCCCGCATCACGTGCGGCGGCAGAAGTCTCGGATACGCCGTAAAGGTCGAGATAAGCCTGTGTAGCCGAATAGGCGATGCCGCCCAGACGGGCTGTCAGCAGGAATCCTACATTGACGCCTTTGTAAGAGAAACTGTTGTTCCATGCCAGGTTCGCTTTGGGAAGTACACTGCCCAGTTTGATGTCACCGGCATTGTCTATCGCAGTCACATTGCCGTCATTGTCCACCAGTACATTGCCATTGATATCCCGTTTCAAGTCGGCATGAGTATAAAGGTCGCCCAATGTACCGCCTTCTTTCAGGATAAACTTCGCTTTTCCGAATCCGCGTCCTTCATCGGTTTTCAGTTCCAGTTTGTCGACGTTATATGTTTTTCCGCTTTCCGGGTGGATATAGTCTTTCACCAGTTCCACGATTTCATTCTTATTGGTCGAGAAGGTGAAACTGCTGTCCCATCCGAAGTCTCCCCAACGATGCCCGTAAGACAACATAGCCTCAAAACCGTAGTTACGCACGTATCCGGTCTGAACATACAGTTTGTCGTATCCCGAAGATACGGGGAGTTGCGGATCGAACGTCTGATTGTAGGTATTGGCATAATAGAACGATCCGCTTACTTTCAAATCTTTCCATAAAGTTGCATCCAGCCCTATTTCCCACGAATCGGTACGTTCGGGATAGAGCTTCCCGATGGGATAATGCGTCTGTGATTTCCAGTCCTGCTTGTTGGCGTCATAAGCATAGGTAGGATAAGTGAGGAAACGCGGATAGGGCGTACCAACGGAACTGAACGAACCGCGTACTTTGAGATAATCGATCCATTCCGGGAGTTTCCCCATTTCGGAAATAACCGCCGAGAGTCCCACAGACGGATAAAAGAAAGACGCCTGCGGAGAATTGGTCAACTGGGATGCCCAGTCATTACGTCCGGTCAGAGTGAGGTAGAGCATACTCTTCCAGCCCACTTCCGCACTGGCAAAAACAGATTCCGTAGCTTCACGCCAGCCGACTTGCGTGGCACGTTTCTTGGCATTGTCCAAGTCATAGACGTTGAAGAGATTCGGAATACCTGTATCCCGTATCGGACCGGCATAGCCCAGTTCCTTGCTGGTGACGCCGCTATAGCTGGCACCGATATTGGCAACGATGGTAAAGTCCTGAATACGTTTATTGATATTCACAAGAACGTCCGCATAAGTCTGCGAGTATTGCCCGTTGTTTACGGTGTAATGTCCCTGCGTGCTGCCATCCGTCAATGTGGTGCTGGTGCTTGCATAGAGTTTGCCTTCATATTCGCTGTGAGTATTGTCTATACGCACTCGTCCGGCTACATTCAGCCAGTCAAGAATCTGATAACTCAGGCCTGCCGATGCCATATAACGCTTCTTATTGTTAAGCCGGAGATTGCGGTAAGCAATCCAGTAAGGATTCTGCATACGAAGATCGCCTTCGCCCTGCGGCCAGAACTGGACACTGATCTTTCGCGCCTCATCCCAGCGTTCGAAGTTCTTTATCAGCGAAAAGTCGTCTCCCCGCGGGAAGAGATAAGCGGAAACCAGCGGATTGGAATACTGTCCCTGATTGGTCATATTCCGGTCGTTCTGAAGAATATAACTGGCACTCACATCCAGTTTCATCTTATCATTCAGGAAACTGGTCGTATTGCGGAAAGTAAAATTATAACGGTTATACCGGTTGTTCGGAACCATCCCCGCCGAATTAACGGCTGCCGCCGAGAAGAAGGTCTGATTCTTGTCCGTACCGGTGGATAAAGTGACAGAGTTGGTATATACCGCACCCGTATCGAAGAAGTCCGTTGGTTCGTAACCGTTCTGAGCTGCCGGATTCAGCTTCGGTCCCCAACTGTAAATGCTGGAATTGCCGGCTTTGCCATTACTTCCCGTCCCGTAACGCCCTTGAAAATCGGGCATCTTAAAAGGATTCAGCCACTCAAAGCCGCTCGATACTCCTACCTGCAACTTACCGATTTCGCCCTTTTTCGTAGTAATCACAATGGCGCCATTCGCCGCATTGCTACCGTAAAGGGCAGCCGCAGCCGCTCCCGTCAACACGGAAATGCTCTCAATATCTTCCGGATTGATATCCGCAATTCCTTCACTGGCACCCTTTGAACCAAATTCCGTATCGCCTCCGCCTCCGAAATTGTACATCGGAATACCGTCGATGACGTACAAGGCATTACTGCTCTGCTCAATGGACTTCGTACCGCGCATCACGACTCTGCTGGCTCCACCGACTCCGGAAGAACTTGTATTAATCGTAACGCCCGCCACTTTACCGTTCAGACTATTAATGAAGTTTGCATCCTTTAGCTGAGTCAGTTCATCGGACTTCACCTGCTGCACATTGTAACTCAACGCTTTCTGCTCGCGTTTGATACCAAGTGCCGTTACCACGACTTCACTTAGCAACCTGGCGTCCGAAGCCAGCTGAACATTATACGTATTCTGCACCCCCACCTTTACTGTTTGCGGAGCATAGCCTACATAAGTGATGCTGAGCGTACTGCCAACGGGGGCTTCAATTGTAAAGTTACCGTCCAGATTGGTGATCGCTCCGATGGTCGTACCTTCTACAAGTACGTTTACACCGATCAGAGGTTCGCCCTGCTCGTCCAGTACCTGTCCGGTGATCCGCTTGGCAGATACCGGTTCGGTTACTTTCTTTTCTTCCGGAACGATGATGACATATTTTCCTTTCAACTGGTAGGTATAGCCCGTACCTTTAAGGATTTCTTTCAGAGAGGTTTCCAAGGTCGCTTTTTCCAAAGCGAGATCAATGGAAGGCTTGTTGATCAACTGTGATTCGTTGTAGCCGACGGACAATTTCGTCTGCTTCTCCACTTCTTTCAGTGCCTCGATGACGGATATATTTTTCTTATGAATCGTAATCCGTGCATGGTTGCCTTGAGAAAAAGCGGGTGTCGATAAAAGCAGGCAGCACAAAAAAAGCATAAATACTCGACTCATTGCCTGCTTATTGACTATAAATTCATAAATTTGCTGCATCTTCTTAGTATTAGTTTATACAGATATAGTTAGATTCTCGGATTTAGTAGCGTCTGGGTAACGCTAATAGTAAGAATTTTGATTTCACATCCGGAGGAAGCTGCAACCTTCTTCCGGATATTTTTTCAACATAGGCTTTCTGTTTTTCAAGGTTAATGAATCAGGTTTATTCAGTTAGATGACTCAGATAGCATTTGTCCCCCACAATCTTATACTCCAGATTTCCCGTCACACGGGCAATAATATCCAGTACCTCTTCTATCGATGCATTCGGTCCGAAGCTGAGATTGAACCGGTCTTCCCTCAAACTGCGGAAACTATACACAAAGGTATACGGATATTTGCGTTCCAGTCGGGTGAAAATCTCCTCCATCGTCATACTGCGGAATACAATTTCACCCCGATGCCAAGCCGTAACATCCTGCATATCGGGACGGAGCACACTGCCCGAACGGGTATGCTTGTTATATGCCAGCTGTTCGTTCGGTTCCAATATCTTCTGTTCTTTCTGATCGTTATACTCTACCAATACCTTTCCGGAAATTAATGTAGCCGTCACTTCTTCCTCTTCCGGATAAGCGGTCACATTAAATTCTGTTCCCAAGGCAGTAATCTGGAAGTCAGATGACTTCACGATAAAAGGATGTCGCTCGTCCCGCTTCACTTTAAAGTCTGCCTCGCCTACCAAATATACACAGCGTGTATCACCGGTAAATCGCTGGGGATAAAGCAAAGTGCTTCGGGAGTTGATCATCACCTGCGTGCCATCCGGCAAAGTAATATTCCTTGTCTCGGCAGTAGGGATATAAGCCTGCAATACGTCCGGTGCCTGCCGGTTCTGCACAGCCAGATAGACGGCAACCGAAGATACGGTGATCAGCAATGCTGCCGCCACTCTCCAAGCAACCAGTCGGGTATGAAGAGTACGAATCCGCTGTCTTGTACCGATTCCGGTCAATTCGTGCATCCGCTCCAAAGAATGCTGATAATCGGGCGTCGTTACCGATTCGGTATTTTCCCAAAGTTCATTCAGGGTCTGTTCTTTTTCATTGGTATGCTCTTCGTCAGTCAACCATGCACGAAAGTCCTGATCGACTTCTTTCGGGTAGTCGTGTTTTATGTAACGGCTGATAATATCGTGAATATAATTCTTCATAAAAGTATTTATTGGTTTATAGAAACGCTTACATAAATACCACTACTCAGAAAGGCAAACTACGGGAACAGAACGGGCAGTATAACAAACATTAACACTTTGTGCAGTTCTGTCAATGTCTTATAGATATGGTCTTCTACCGTGCGTACAGGGATTTGCAGTTTTTCGGCTATTTCTTTATGAGAAAGTCCTTCTATACGGCTCATCTCAAAAACCTGTTTCCGGCGGGGAGGCAACTGATTAAGTGCCAGTTCGACAAGCAGCACGATCTCTTTATAGTAAAGATTTTCGAGAAGGGAGGTGTCTTCATCGCACAGTTCACCGATTAATTGCGAACGGATGATATGACTTTCATACTCCTGTTCCACCTTTTGATGCTTGAACAGGTTGAAGATTTCATTTCGGGTAACTGTATAAAGATAACCTGTCATAGACTCCTGCCCCTGCCACAGATCGGGACGGGTCCACAACTTTAGAAAAATATTCTGAGCGATATCTTCCGCATCTTCCTCTGACTTAGTCAACAAGCGTGCAAAGTTCTTGACACGCGGGAAGTTGGCAGCATAAAATTGCTCAAAACGGGCATCCATGTCATTTGTCTTTTCATTCATTCGCTTAGTTTTTGCAATGAAGGGGTAGACAAATATAAGCAAATCTCAGCTATGACAAAGAATGCTGGAAAAAAGGTATCCCGTCCTGTCGGTCTGGTATAACCGAAGGGCGGGATAAACTATTATTTACAAGAAAAAACGTTGTGTTTATTCTTCATCCATCAGGATTTCCAGAATCTGGCAAGCAGCCTTCGCTACCGGAGTACCGG